>ENA-ORRW01000192-ORRW01000192.1-human-gut-metagenome-genome-assembly--contig:-NODE-192-length-76738-cov-8.798626_pt1 | contig 76738 bp, 65 predicted proteins | sample MGYA00242183_ERZ509150 | MGnify/ENA primary metagenome ERZ509150 (study PRJEB26280, sample SAMEA2338639) | human gut metagenome | biome: human gut; feature: human-associated habitat; material: faeces... | reverse complement strand
AACGCTTGCCACCTACGTATTACCGCGGCTGCTGGCACGTAGTTAGCCGTGGCTTATTCTAGAGGTACCGTCTTCTGCTCTTCCCTCTTAAAAGAAGTTTACAACCCGAAAGCCTTCTTCCTTCACGCGGCGTTGCTGGGTCAGGCTTGCGCCCATTGCCCAATATTCCCCACTGCTGCCTCCCGTAGGAGTCTGGGCCGTATCTCAGTCCCAATGTGGCCGTTCAACCTCTCAGTCCGGCTACTGATCGTCGCCTTGGTGGGCCGTTACCCCGCCAACCAGCTAATCAGACGCGAGGCCATCTTGAAGCGATAAATCTTTGGCATAAAGATCATGCGACCTCTATGCGTCATGCGGTATTAGCAGTCGTTTCCAACTGTTGTCCCCCTCTTCAAGGCAGGTTCCTCACGCGTTACTCACCCGTCCGCCACTTTCCTCTACATCCATTGTCCGAAAACTCTTTCAGTAGATTCTCGTTCGACTTGCATGTGTTAAGCACGCCGCCAGCGTTCGTCCTGAGCCAGGATCAAACTCTCAATAAAATGGTATCTAAAAAGCCGAGGCTTCTTAAATCTTTATCGAGCTATTTGTCATAGCTTAAAACTTTTTATCCTTACGATTCAGACGTAATTGACTTAACCGTCCTCCTCGCAAGCCACTGTACATATTGCACAGTTTTTCATCTGGTGCTTGTCAAAGTTTCGTTGTTTAATTTACAAGGTGCACGCTCCATTCGCGGAACAGGTGTTATCTTAGCACCTACCGCCCCTTTTGTCAACACCTTTTTCAAACTTTTTGATTTTTCCACAATTTGTTTGTTAGACTGTGCAAAATAGACAGGCGGAGAGGGCGCAAAGCACCCTCCCCACCGTGCATTTGCACTGCTATCAGTTGAAGCAGCCGCTAAACAGCTGGCACAGCATCGTAAAGAGCGTGCCACAATCAAAATTGCCGCAGTTAAACATGGCGTCAAGTCCTCCTCGATTCTGGAATGCGCCTCGATCAAGACAGGCGGTATTCTACCGTTTTTGCCGCCGGATTGCAAATGCAATGATTGCCAGCGTGCTCAGTCCGCGCTGAGCTTGGCGTCATAACCGCCCGGAAACATATCGGCGTGCAGCGGATCGTCCCACACCTCGCGCAGGCCCTTTTCCAATTCCACCGCCTGTTCGGGTGCAAGACTGGCAAGCGCCTCGCGCAGCTCGGCGCTCGGGCGGTTATAGATCATATTGGGAAGCCGCCACTCGTGCGACTCGCCCGCCGACAGAAGCCAGCACTCCACAAGCTGCGATGTCGTCGCGGTCTGCTGCCCAGAATCCCAGTCACGCCCGATGTAGGGCAGTCGAACGCCTCCGCCGCCTGTCCAGGTCCCTTCGATGTACCAGTCGCCCTCTTCATTTTTACAGGCATCCGCTCCTACGACCCATCTGTAATAATCGCCATATTCGCCCTCGCCGGACGGTTCGATCATGCCGCTGCCGGCCTCCCAGCCGTAGCGGCGCGAGGACTCCGGTTCGTCAAAGCGCAGCATCGCGCCAAATTCAAAGCAGAAATTCGGGTCCTCTTCGCCGTAATACGCATCAAACACACGCGAAGAGAGCTCCTGTACCGCGGCGTCATCCGGTTTTCTGTAGTACCAGCACGGTGTGGCGTTCAGGTTGGCGGCGAACTGCGCGCAGAACTCGTTCGCAACAGCTTCATCATCCATTTCCGCGCTGTCCACTTGCAAATCATAGATTTTTGCTTCCACCGCCTCCTGCATGCAGGCGGAAAGCCGCTCAGCGAGCCAGCCGCTGTCATTTTTCACGTAGACCGTCTCTGTGCCGTCTGTCAGGCGCAGCGTATCGCCGCAGGGAAACTCATAATGCCAGTTCTCACCCTCGGCGGGGGAACGGTCTCCCGAGCGCGGCACAACGCTGATCGTCTTATCCCCATAAGAAAACTCTGCGGCAAGGCCGTTCTGGCAGGCTTCCCAGTCCTTTTCCGTCGCCGCGGCAAAGGTCTCTTCCTCCGATATCCCGTCGGTCAGCGAGAACGCTTCTCCCCACTTGTTCACGCCGCGCGGGCAGTCGTATTCATCCACGCGCCCGCCGTCTCGCTCATCCGTCACGCGGATGTGATAGGTGCCTGTTTCCTCCGTGCTGCCGAAGATCGTCTCGCAGCATTGCAGGATCGCCTCCCGTGCCTGCGGGTCGCTTTGCTTGGTATTCTCCTCTTTTTCCTGCGCGCAGCCGCTAAGAGAGAGCAGCGCCAGCACCGTCAGCGCGGAGAGCAGAATACGGCTCGTTGTCTTTTTCATTGCACTTTCCTCCAAAATCAATGTGGTTCAGAAGGGTCGCTCTATCTTCTCAGACGTTCGTCGCGGCGATTTTGTTCCCGTTTTTTATATTTTATTTTATATAGTATACAGCCGGCAAAAAAGAGGACGACTTAGCCTCGCCGTCCTCTTCTCCCGATTTTCACTTGTCAGTTTTTTTTTGCGGTGCTATACTATATGTTATATGATCAAAAACCATATAGCATGCTGCGATCAATGTCCGCGAGCGAGTGCGCGCCGCACATGCGCATCGTGTCGGCAAGCTCTGCTTTGAGCTTCTGGACGTAGAGCTGCACGCCCTCCTCCCCGCCGCCATAGACGGTGGTAACAAACGGGCGGCCGATGAGCACCGCGTCCGCGCCGAGCGCCAGCGCCTTGAACATGTCCATGCCTCTGCGGATCGCGCCGTCGACAAAAATCGTCATCTTGCCGCCGACGGCATCGACGATGTCCGGAAGCACCTCCGCCGTCGCGGGGCAATGGTCGAGCACACGGCCGCCGTGGTTCGAGACCACAATGCCGCTCGCGCCCGCCTCCAGCGCCTTTTCCGCGCCGCGGGCGGTCATAATGCCCTTTAAAATGAACGGACGCTGCGCCCAGGAGACGATCTGCTTTAACTCCTCAACGCTTTTGCTGCCCGCCGGCGGCGTCAAGCCCTGCAAAAACGGCAGACCCGCCGCGTCGATGTCCATCGCGATGGCGAAGGGCTCGGATTCCTGCACGAGCGCGAATTTTTCGCGGATCGTGTCCATATCCCACGGCTTGATGGTCGGCACGCCGCAGCCGCCGTTCGCCTTGAGCGCCTCAGCCGCGCCCTCGACCACCTTCTGGTCGGTGCCGTCGCCGGTGAAAGCGAGAATGCCCGCGTTCGCGCACGCGCGCACAAGGATATCATTGTATGTAAGATCGTCGTACTTGTCCCCGTAGTGAAGACGCATCGCGCCCACCGGCGCGGCGAACGCCGGAATCTCAAACGTCCGGCCAAAGAGCGTGAATGAGGTGTCCACCTGTGAATTTTCGCAGATGGTGTCCATGTTGACGCAGATCTCACGCCACTTTTCTGCGTTGCGGATAAAGCCCGTGCCCTCGCCCTTGGCGCCGGGGCCGGGCATCGTGTTGCGGCAGACCTTGCCGTTGCAGTCATTGCACGCCTTGCAGTAAGGGCCGATGCAGGTCCTTGCGTTTTCCAGCACTTGCTGATAAGTCATGTTGGTTCCCCCTTCGGAAATGAGTTTGCTTGCCAATATCGTGTCGATCCGACGCGATATCGCCTATATTTTATCCCGTCCTGCCGAAAAAGCAAGACCCAAAGGAGCTATTTATGAATACCGTTCACACACTGAGAGAATATGTCGACGCACTGCACGAGGCAGGCATTTTAGTTGAAAGCACCGTGAGCGACGAGCTCGCCGCGCGTGAGATCCACTGCCTCACCTACGATACGCGCGCACTGAGCGAGGACGCGCTTTTCATCTGCAAGGGCGCACACTTCAAGGAAGAGTACCTGTGCGACGCACTCTCGCGCGGCGCGATCGCCTACGTCGCCGAGAAAAAGCACAATGTGGACGCGCCCTGTCTTCTTGTCAACGACATTCGCTATTCCCTCGTCGTGCTCGGTCAGCTCTTTTATAACCATGTGACGGACAAGCTCACAAGCGTCGGCATCACGGGCACAAAGGGCAAGAGCACCACAGCCTACTACGTGCGCTACATCTTAAATGACTGGCTGCGCGCGCAGTCGATGCCCAAGTGCGCCATTCTCTCCTCTATCGACAACTACGACGGCAAGAGCACCGAGGAGTCCCACATCACCACGCCCGAGGTGCTTGAGCTCTACCAGCACTTTGAAAACGCCTATGAAAGCGGCATTTCGCATCTTGTGATGGAGGCCTCGTCCCAGGCGCTCAAATACGGCCGCGTGCGCGGTATCACGTACGACGTCGCTGCATTTTTGAACATCGGCAGCGACCACATCAGCCCCATCGAGCACCCGGACTTCGAGGATTACTTCAACTCCAAGCTCAAAATTTTCGACTCCTGCCGCTTCGGCTGCGTCAATACCGACGCCAAGTACTCGGATCGCGTCATCGAATACGCCAAGGACCGCTGCAACCTCATCACGTTCGGCTCGCATGAGAGCGACACCGTCTCCTGCCAGCATGTGGAAAAGCGCAGCGACGGGCTCTACTTCACGGTTTCCTCGCTCAAGTACAACGGTGAATTTTCCATCACGATGCCCGGCCTTTTCAACATCTCCAACGCCCTCGCTGCCATGGCCATCTGTATGGTGCTTGACGTGCCGGAGGAGTATGTGCGCTCGGGCCTTCGCAAGGCGCGCGCCGCGGGCCGCATGCAGATCTACGAGAGCCGCGACAAGAACGTCACCGTCATCGTCGACTACGCGCACAACCGCATGAGCTTTGACGCACTCTACCGCTCGACGAAGATCGAATACCCCGGCCGCCAGATGATCTCCGTCTTCGGCTGCCCCGGCTCCCACGCGCTCCAGCGCAGAAAAGACCTCGGCGAGCTGAGCGGGCAGAACTGCGACTTCGTCTTCATCACCGAGGAGGACTCTGGCGAAGAGCCGTTCGCGCAGATCGCCGCCGACATTGAAAAGCACGTTGCCTGCCCGCACCTTGTGCTCGAGGACCGCGCCGAGTGCATCCGCCGCGCAATTCTGGACGGCAAGGACGCGCGCGTCATTCTGCTGACCGGCAAGGGAGAAGAGACAACGATGAAGCGCGGCAGCGTCTTCGTCCCCTACCCGAGCGACGTCGAGCTCGCACTCAAATACCTCGCCGAATACGACAAGGTCCATCCCGCCGCGCCGGCGAGCAGCGCCAAAAAGGCAAAAAAGGACTTTTTGCCCATCATCCTCGGCAGCGACGAAAACGCCTACGGCACGGCGCGTCTCTTCCAGGAGGCCTATCACGTCACACCGCTGCTGCTGTGCACGCAGCAGCTCGTGCCCACGCGCCACTCGCACCTGTTTCTCTGCCGCATCATCCCGGATTTTGAACGCGAGGAGGTCTTCCCAGACGCGCTGCTCGGCGTGCTGAAGCAGTGCACACAGGACTATGAAAAGCTGCTCGTCATCCCCTGCTCGGACTATTACACGGGTCTTCTCTGCCGCCACTACGACCATTTCGAGGGGCTCATCGCCAACCGCTTCATCTCGGATGAGCTGCTTGAAACGTTCGACACGAAAGACAAGTTCTACGCCCTCTGCGAGCAGTACGGCATGGACTATCCCAAGACCGTCGTCGCCTCTCCCGAGGAGCGCGAGAGCGTCGTCGACCGCCTTCCGTTCGACTTTCCCATCGTCGTCAAGCCCGAGAATTCCAATGCACTCGACTATCTCCGCTGCCATTTTGAGGGGCAGAAAAAGGTCTTCTTCTTCGACACGCGCGAGCAGTACCTCACGATGGTCCACAGCATGAACCAGTCGGACTACCGCGGCAAGCTCATTTTGCAGGAGTTTATCCCCGGCGGCGACGACGCGATGCGCGTGCTCAACAGCTATTCGGACCTTGACGGCCATGTGCGCGCGATGTGCCTCGGCCAGCCGGTGCTCGAATACTACGACCCCAAGTCTGTCGGCAACTATGCCGCCATCATCTCGCGCGGCGATCAGGCGTTGTATGACAAAATGCAGGAGTTTCTCGAAAAGCTCGGCTACGTCGGTTTTTCGAACATCGACATGAAGTACGATTCCCGCACGGGCCGCTACGTGCTCTTCGAGATCAACCCGCGCCTTGGCCGCAGCAGCTATTTCTGCCGTGCCGCGGGGCTGAACATGATGAAGCTCCTGACGAACGATGTCGTCTACGGCAAGCGCGAGGACTGCGTCTACAACCACACCGTCGCCCTCTGGCAGAACGTGCCGACCGGCATTCTGCGCCGCTATGTCAAGGATCAGGAGCTCTCCGACGAGCTCAAGCAGTTCAAGGGCACGCACACGCTCTTCTGCAAGGGCGATCTGCCGCTCTCTCGACTCTATCGCCTGCTGCGCTACTACGCCGCGCAATACCACAACTTCCGCGACTACTACTTCGATAAAAAGTGACCCCTGTCAAAAGAAAAAGGAACGGCTCGTGCCGTTCCTTTTTCTTACCAGAATTTTTTCTTTTTGCACACCCACAGGCTCAGCACCACCACGGCGACACTCACAAGAATGATCGCGGGGTAGCCGTATTTCCAGTGCAGCTCCGGCATGCCGGAAAAGTTCATGCCGTACCAGCCGACAAGCAGTGTCAGCGGCAGAAAGATCGTCGTCACGATGGTCAGGATCTGCATGATGCGGTTCTGACGGATGTCGATCTCCGACTGGAACAGCGACTGGATCTGCGTGCAGTATTCGCGCAGCAGCTGCGATTCCTCGCGCAGGCGGATGACGCGCTCTTCAAATAATCGGAACAGTCTGCACTCCTCATCCGAAAAGTAGCCGTTCTCATTTTCCCGCAGCTCACACGCCACGTCGTCGAGCTGGGAGTAGTAGCGGTACCAGGCCATCGTCTCCTTGCGCAGCTCGCTCATCGGGGTGCTGAATTCCTCCAGCTCGCCCGCGAGCACGCGTTCTTCCAGCGCCGTCGCGCGGTCTTCGATCTCCTCGAGGCGGTGCAGATCCTTGGCGATCAGCAGTTCGAAGAAGTCGTAGAGAAATCGTCCGACGCTGTTTTCTATCAGGCGTTTTTCCTTGACGATGTGCTTCAAATAAGGCTCGGCCATCTCTCCGTCGTCCACCAGCACCACGCGGTCCTTCGTCACGAGATAGCCGCAGCAAAGGCGCGTGCCGTCCCTGCGGCCGCGCGGCAGTGCGAGCGTTCCGCTCAGACAGTTGGAGCGCACCTCCGCCTTGCAGACGTGCGCGTCCCGCGCGCTCGGCGTATGGTGCAGCACCGCTTCGAGTCCCGGCAGCGCCGTTTCGTGCGCCAACTCGTCCGAATTCAGCAGCACCACCGCCGCGCCGCTCTCCGGCGCGCGGTCCAGCGGCGTCAGCGTCTTGCCGATCGCATACCATTTCATACCCGTTCCCCCAATGCGCTTCTTTCTCTCCCCCATTGTAGCAGAATATGAAAAAAGTACAACGCCCCGCCAGAACTTTTTCCCGCAGCGCAATATTTTATGATAAAATTTGTAAAAGCGTGAACTTTTTTGTTATCTTTTGCGTCTATATGGTTGGAAGATGGAACACCCCACACACAAAAGGAGGAAATTTGGATGAAACGAAAATCTCTTCGCACGCTTGTTTGCGCGCTCCTAGCGTCTCTTGCGCTCACAACCTTTGCCTTTGCCGACAACGGGCCGAAGCCCCAACTCATCGTGCGCGTCAAAAACGCGCCGCAGGAGCCCTACTATCTCGACCTGCTCGCCAAGGGTGATTGGGACGCGGAAGATGGAAACCGTATCGACGGCATCGACTGGAACTACGACGGCAAAGAGGATACGCTCGACCCCGACCTCTTAGCACTTCTGCGCGACAATGTTCCCGCCGGTTGGCACGCCTGCGTGGCGCAGGGCACGACCGGCGCACCGATGTGGGGCGAGCTGTACGCGGAAGGGACGGACGCCTCTGGCAATGCACTGCACTGGTTCGGCTACGTCGGTGTGCCGAGCACCTACCGCATCATCCTCGTCACCGAATCCGGCAAGGTCTGGGTCTCCGATATACTCAATCGCCGCGTTCTGCAATCGTCCGTCACGGTCAACTGGTCGGACGATACGTCGGCGGTCACCGTTTCCGTTCCCTCAACCATCCCCGGCTACTTGCTGCAATTTGTCGCAACGCTCGTGCCGACGCTTCTCATCGAGGGCGCGCTGCTGCTTCTGTTCCGCTATTCGTGGAAGAAAAACTGGGAAACGTTTTTACTGGTCAACGTTCTGACACAGGGCTTTTTAGCCGTTGCATCTGTATATGTCACCGCACACAACGGCGTGAGCGCTTGGTATCTCTTTTTCTTCCTGCTTCCGGCGGAACTCATCATTTTGCTTGTCGAGCTGTATCTCTACGCCGGCTGCGGCTTTCTCACCGGCCACAGCAAGGGCCGCGCCGCGGCCTATGCGATCACGGCCAATCTGGCTTCCGCTGTTCTCGGCTATTATCTGGCCGAGCCTGTCTGGCGGCTCGTTGTCTCGATCTTATGATTCTGTTCACATAACGCCAAGGAGGAATTCGCATGACCGGCCAAGTCTTTCCTGATCTGCCGCAAACTCCCCCGCCCGAACCGCCCGCCGACGCTCTCGTGCAGAAGGAACCGGCCAAGGCCCTCACGCCCGCGCAGGAGATGGCCGACGCGCTCTCCGCGCCCGAAGTAGAGACGCCCGATGTGAGCGATTCGCCCTTCTGCCGCGCGATGGGCTTGATCGCCGGCGGCCTCGCCGTCACCGGCGTGACGCTGAATTTCTGGGACCTCGACGTGCTGCTGCCGCTGGTCGGCACATTCTGCCTGCTCGTCGGCTTCCGCGCCCTGCGGCGGGTCAACGGCTTCCTGCGCGCGGGCTATGTCTGCGCCTGCCTGCACATGCTGCTCCTTTTTGTTGAGCTTGGGCAGGATGCCGTGATCTACCGTGCGGACACCGGCCTGGCGGCATTTTTCACCGTCGTTGCCGCCGCCGTGCAGCTCATGCTGCTCTTCTGCCTCTGGCAGGGCCTGCTCGATATGCAGCGCGACGCAGGCATAACGCCGCCTGCCGCCCCCGCCGCGGGTGCTCTATTGCTCTGGTACATTCTGCTCTATGTCGCAGCGGCATTGTTTGCCTCGCTTTCCCTGTTGCTCGGCGCTTACCTCGTCTGGTATTTCTACCTGGTCGTCCGCCTCAAAAAGCTCTCGAAGTCGATGGCCGCGCAGGGCTGCGCCATCAAGCCGATCAAGGAGCACTTCTCAAATCACAAGCTCGTCGGCTCGCTGCTCACCGTCCTCGCTGTCGTCATTGCCTGTGGCTTCCTGTTTTTCGGCTCCTACCGCATGGACTGGACGCCCAAAGAGACCGGCACCGACGCACAGGTGATCGAAGCCCATGAAAGGCTCCTCGCCCTCGGCTATCCCGAATCCGAGCTCAACGACCTCTCCGACGAGGACCTTCTCACCTGCCTCCGCGCCGAGCGCGTGGTCATCAAAGAGTGCACAGGCAGCGCTTATATCAACTACTCCAATAAGCCGCAGACGAATGACGCCTTCCACCTGACCATCGTTGCCGTCCAACGGCCCTTTGACCGGCTGTTCGTCGCCTGCCATTTCCGCTGGGACGAAGGCATGCGCTTTTACGGCACGGAGAGCCTTGCCTTTGAGCCACACCACGACAGCAACTCCTGGTTTGCCGAAGATTTCTCCGGTCAGGTGCTCTATAACGGACCGAACGGCACGGCTTACACCGCCCCCTACATTGATCCCGGCACAAAGCAAGCCAGCCTCAGCAACTGGTACATCAATTGCTTCAAGCAGATCTATTGCGCCGACGCCTCTTTCCCAAACGATGGCACGAACCAGCGCGGCTACGTCGCCTGCGCCCTCTCCAACAACATCGACGAGTTCACCAAATTCGAAGGACTATTCTATTATGTCCACCAAAACGGCCGCTTCCAGTACCCCGTGAAGACCGCGCGCGATTATCAGGACTTCAACGTCAACAGGCCCCTCCTCCACAATGCACCGTTCGAGCGCGTGCAGGATTATTTTGTCCTCTTCCAAAACGAAGACGGCGTTATGAATATTCACTGATCATTTCAGTAACAATTCCGTGGTTCACGGAGGAATGCCGCAGTCTCTGCGGCACGCAGTCAAAGGGGGATATTCTCTTTCACAAAAGAGAATATCCCCCTTTAAATCCCCCAAGAGAAAGGTTTTAGATTGGCAATCTCAATCTCGAATGACCTTTTTGCCTCCGGAATGGAAATGCTTGCGCGCAGCGTTGCCGCGTTTAGAGTTGCTACACGACTTGCCTCTGCTTCTACTACCCGCTGTTGCGCAGCCGTTGGCGGCTCTGACGCCTTACGGATGCGGCACACCCCTTGCGGGTGCCGCTCTGCCCATCTTGTAGAAGTGCTGACTAATTTCCGTCTACCGAGGCACTGCTCAATGCGGCGAGCGAAGCAATGCCGCTATTTCGCACGCAGTCTGCCGCCGAGCAAACGTCACTCGTGCCTCACGGTAGTAAGGCGCGGTTGCGACCTGTCACGAATCGCAGAGATTCATGGCGAAGCCATGTACACCGCACTTACACTGCGCAGCGCGTGCAGTCATTCAAGCTGCAAACTCACAATGTGCGGGGTCAAGGGGCAAGGCCCCTTGCGTTCTCTTGGGGGTCCAAGGGGGCCATTCTCTCACGTGAGAGAATGGCCCCCTTATCCGTGCAGCGCCATCGGCGCTGCCTCTCCCTCCCGCGCCGTGCGCGGGAAACTCCCTCACCCGTTGGGCAAATCAAAAAAGTGCAACTTTTTTTGAAAAACCCACTTGACAAGTGGGCCCCGCGTGCTATAATGCAACCAACAAGTGAAGAGCTTCAAACCTATGACGGAGAGAAGTAGCCGATGCAGATAAGCACAAAGAGAGTCCCGGGTGGTGTGATCGGGGCGGTGGACGGTCGGTGAATGGACTTCAGAGGGCGGACCGAACGGCGGAAGTCAAGTAGGGACCGACGGGTATCCCACCCGTTATCCATCGGGGCGCGTATGATGGTGCGCGTAAGCGAGCGGGCGTTTTACAAAACGTCAATTTGGGTGGTATCGCAGAAGTTTGATGACTTTTGTCCCATGTGTATGGGATGAAGGTCTTTTTTCTTTATATTCCTCCTGTTCCGGCAAACCAGGACCTCATCTGCCACCCGAAATCAAATAAATTTGGAGGAAAACAAAAATGAAAAACAACATGGTGAAAAAGCTTCTGACCCTGGCCCTCGCCGGTGCGATGACCCTGTCTCTGGCCGCGTGCGGCAGCAAGAGCGACGACAGCAGCAACGACGCCCAGCAGGGCGGCGACGAAAGCGGCAAGACCTACAAGGTCGCCATCATCAAGCAGCTCGACCACGCCTCTCTCGACGAGATCGCGAACGCTGTGGCCGCCGAGCTCGACAAGATCGCAGCCGACAATAATGTGACCATCGAGTACGACATCACCTCCGGCCAGAACGATCAGACCATCTTAAAGCAGCTGTCCGATCAGGCGATCGCCGATCAGGTCGACGCCATCATCCCCATCGCGACGACCGCCGCGCAGATCTCTGCCCTCTCCGCTGAGGACACCAAGACCCCCGTTGTTTATGCCGCCGTCTCCGATCCCGAGGCCGCGAGCTTGACGGGCATCGACTATGTGACCGGCACGAGCGACGCGCTGAACACCAGCTTCATCATGGACATGATGTTCGCCCAGAACCCGGACGTTGCCAAGGTTGGCCTGCTCTACTCCCTCTCTGAGCCCAACTCCACCAAGCCCATCGCCGACGCGAAGGCCTACCTCGACGCCAAGGGCATCGAGTACGTTGAGCAGACCGCGAACACGAACGACGAAGTCGTCGCTGCCGCTTCCGCGCTGATCGCCGACGGTGTGGACGCCGTCTTCACCCCGACCGACAACGTCATCATGGCCGCCGAGCTCGCCATCTATGAGGACCTCGCCAAGGCCGGCATCCCCCACTACACCGGCGCTGACTCCTTCGTCCGCAACGGCGCTTACGCCACCTGCGGCGTGAACTACACCGACCTCGGCGCCAAGACCGCCGACCTCGCCTACTCCGCCATCACCGACGGTATGGACGGTATGGAGGACTACTACCTGATGGACGGCGGCATCATCACCGTCAACACCGACACCGCCGCCGCGATGAGCCTTGACTACTCCTGCTTCGACAGCATGGGCACCGTTGTCGAGGTCACGACCACCAAGGACTAAGAAACATCACTTCCCCGCAAATGAACTGCCTTTCCCCCGACCCTCCGTCGGGGGAAATTGGCCTGAAAGGAGAATTTTCCCATGCTCATCATCACGCAGACCGCCCTTGAGCTGGGCTTCCTCTACGCCCTGGTCGCGATGGCGCTGTTTTTAAGCTACCGCATCCTCGACATCGCCGATCTGACGACCGACGGTTGCTTCGTCCTCGGCGCGGCCGTGTCCGTCACCGTGACGGCCGCGGGACACCCTGTCCTCGCCATCTTCGCCGCGATGCTCGCGGGCGCGTGCGCGGGCTTTGTCACCGCGTTTTTGCAGACGAAGCTCGGCGTGCCGTCGATCCTCGCCGGCATCGTCACGAACACCGGCCTTTACACCATCAACTTAATGGCGATGGGCTGGAAATCCAACCAGAGCTTGCTTGGCGGCAAGACCGTCTTCACGATGCTGCGCGAGACCGGCATCGGCGGCGAGTGGTACGAGCTGCTGCTCGCAGCGTTTGTCACGCTTCTGGCCGGTCTTCTGCTGGTGCTGTTTCTCGGCACGCGCATGGGTCTTTCCATCCGCGCCACGGGCGATAACCCCGACATGGTGCGTGCCTCGTCCCTGAATCCGTCGTTCACGATCACGGTCGGCCTGTGCCTTGCCAACATGCTCACGGCGCTCTCCGGCGCGATCGTCGGCCAGTATCAGAAGACTGTGGACATCAACTCCGGCACGGGCATCGTCGTCATCGGCCTCGCCTGCCTCATCATCGGCGAGACGCTGCTCGGGCGCAGAAGCGTCAAAAAGGGCGTCATCGCCGCGATTCTCGGCTCAATCGTTTACCGCTTCATCTACGCCATCGTATTCTACACGAAGATCGTGCCCGTCGAGTGCCTGAAGCTCCTGACGGCCATCATTGTGGCGCTGGCCATTGCCGCGCCGAGCATCCAGAAGTGGGCGACATTCCAAAAGCGCAAAATGGCCGCCAGAAATAAGGAGGGCGTGTAAGATGCTGGACATTCAAAATCTCTCCAAGACCTTCAACCCCGGCACGGTGAATGAAAAAAAGGCGCTTTCTTCCCTTTCCCTGCATTTGGACGAGGGCGATTTCGTCACCATCGTCGGCTCGAACGGAGCGGGAAAGTCGACGCTCTTCAACGCCATCGCGGGCAGCTTTTATGCCGACGAGGGCAGCATTTCGCTCGCGGGCAAGGACATCACCTTCATGCCCGAGCACGAGCGCTCCCGCCGCATCGGGCGTCTCTTTCAGGACCCCCTGCGCGGCACCGCGCCGAGCATGACGATCGAAGAAAACCTTGCGCTCGCGTACCTGCGCGCGGCGCACGGCAATCCGTTCAGCCGCATCAGCAAGAAGGACAAGGAGTTCTTCGCCGAGCAGCTCAAGCAGCTCGACATGGGCCTTGAGGACCGCATGAAAAACCCCGTGGGCCTGCTCTCCGGCGGCCAGCGTCAGGCGCTCACGCTGCTGATGGCGACGATGGTGCCGCCGCAGCTCTTACTTCTTGACGAGCACACCGCGGCGCTCGACCCCGCAACGGCGGAAAAGGTGCTCGAGCTCACCCGCCGCGTCGTGGCGGAAAGTCACATCACCTGCCTGATGGTCACGCACAACATGCATCAGGCACTTGAGCTCGGCAACCGCACACTGATGATGGCGGACGGGCACATCGTGCTCGACGTCGCGGGCAGTGAACGCGCGGGGATGGGAGTCGACGATCTCATCGCACGGTTCAAAGCAGGTGCCGGACATGAGCTTGATAACGATAGAATTCTTTTATCAGAATAAAATTGCAGTACGAAGTGCTGCCACCCTATTCCCCACACCGTGTGGGGGCGCGGGTAAAGGGGATACTCTCTTTCACAAAAGAGAGTATCCCCCTTTTGATCCCCCGAGAGAAAGGTTTTTCATTGCAGGCGAGCAGCTTGAAGAGTTGCGGCGCTTGCCGATTGCACTACCTGCGCGCGGCGCTGCCGCGTTTAGTTCTGCTATACGATTTGGTGTGCTTCCATTATCCGCTGCCGCTCTGCTGATCTTGTTTTGGTGCAGCCTAATCACCTGCCACCGACAACGCATGCTATTTCGATAATGCGTACTGCGGCGAGCGCCAGCAATGCTAAACAATCCAAAGTAGGCGGAAATTGCTGAAGACTGCCGAATCGCAGGCAAAGCGGCAGCGGAGATAGAAGTAAGACAAATCGTTTAGATTCATCACTTGGCAGGCACTCCCATTCCAGAGGCATAAAAGTCATTCAAGCCAGAGACTGCCAATCAAAAGCCTTTCTCTTGGGGTTCCAAAGGGGATATTCTCTTTCGCGAAAGAGAATATCCCCTTTGATTCGTGCAGCGCCGACGGCGCTGCCTTCCTCTCCGCACCTGTGCGGAAACAACGCTCCACAATGTGGAGCTTTTTTAACGCATGGATCATTTTGTCCGCTTGAGGCAATACCAATTCCATGCTATACTTATCGTTAAGAAAACGACAAATTCAAAGGAGAACTGCATGGAGAGCATTTTTGAAAAACGTCTTACCGTCACGCCCGACTACTGTGACGCGTCGGGCGCGCTGTCGCCGTTGGCGGCGTTTACGATTTTTCAGGGCATCGCAGCGCAGCACGCGGAGGTGCTGGGCGTCGGCAGCAGCGTGATGGCGAAAAAGGGTGAATTCTGGCTCACGGTCCACACGCGCGTCGACCTTTTTGAGCGCGCGTACCTGATGGACGAACTCACGGTGCGCACGTGGGCGGAGGCGTGCAGCGAGCGCGACGTACGCACGTACCGCAGTTACACACTCTCGCGCGGTGAGGCGGTCATTGCCCGCGGCAAGACCGAGTGGGCCATCTTAGGACCGGAGCAGAAGATCATCCGCTTTGGCGACTCGGGCTTTCCGAAGGACTACCCCTTCCCCGCCGAGACGGCCATCCCCGAAAAATTGCAGCGCTTCCATGAAAAGTTTGAGGACGCCGACCTTTTCTCGCACTACGCCGTGCGGTCGACGGACATCGACCTCGGCCACCACATGAACAACGTGGCCTATGTGCGCCTGCTGCTCGACTGCTTTTCGGCAAAGGAGCTCGCGAGCGGTAATATTCAATCGGTCGAGCTACACTACTCAACGCCGTGCTTCGAGGGTGAGGCGCTGACGGTCTACAAGAAGTCACTCGATGACGGCACGTGCCGCATCGGCATCGTCAAGCCGGACGGCAAAACCGCCTCGCAGGCGTGCGTGACGTTCAAAAAGTAATCAGCCATGAAAAAAGCGGTTCCCGTTTGGGAACCGCTTTTTGTTGTTCTTTGCGCTGTTTAGTTGTTGCTGGCGTTCGTGGCGCGGAGGGTGACGTCGTGATAGCCGCCCTCGACGATGCTGGTGGCGGAGACGAGCGTGAGCTTCGCGTTCTTCTGCAGGTCAGGGATCGTCGTCACGCCGCAGTTGCACATGGTCGACTTGACCTTGTAAAGGCTTCTTGCGACGTTATCCTGCAGGGAGCCCGCGTAGGTGACGTAGGAATCCACGCCCTCTTCAAACGCAAGGCCCGTCTTGCCGCCGAGGTCGTAACGCTGCCAGTTGCGCGCGCGGTTCGAGCCTTCGCCCCAGTATTCCTTGACGTACACGCCGTTGACAAGCAGCTTGTTCGTCGGCGATTCGTCGAAGCGAGCGAAGTAGCGGCCCAGCATCAGGAAGTCCGCGCCCATGGCGAGCGCGAGCGTCATGTGATAGTCGTGCACGATGCCGCCGTCGGAGCAGATGGGGACATACACGCCGGTCTCGCGGAAGTATTCGTCGCGCGCGGCGCTCACCTCAATGAGCGCGGTGGCCTGGCCGCGGCCGATACCCTTCGTTTCGCGCGTGATGCAGATGGAGCCGCCGCCGATGCCGACTTTGACAAAGTCCGCGCCGCTCTCGGCGAGGAAGCGGAAGCCGTCGCGGTCAACGACATTGCCCGCGCCGATTTTGATGGTATTGCCGTAGTTCGCGCGCACGTAGTCGATGACCTTCTTCTGCCAGACGGAGTATCCCTCGGACGAGTCGATGCACAGCACATCCGCGCCAGCCTCCACGAGCGCGGGGATGCGCTCGGCGTAGTCGCGGGAGTTGATGCCCGCGCCGACGAGGTAGCGCTTCTTGTCGTCCTGAAGCGCGAGGGGGTGCTCCTTGTGCTCGGCGTAGTCCTTGCGGAAGACGAAGTAGAGCAGGTGGTCGTTTTCATCCACGATGGGCAGCGCGTTGAGCTTGTGCTCCCAGATGATGTCGTTAGCCTCCTTGAGCGTGGTCGACGCAGGAGCGGTGACAAGCTTTTCGCGCGGAGTCATGAACTCGCGCACCTTCAAATCAGTGCTCATGCGGCTCACGCGGTAGTCGCGGCTCGTCACGATGCCGAGGAGCTTGCCGTTGGGCGTCGCGTCCTCGGTGATGGCGACGGTCGAGAAGCCGTTTTTCTCCTTGAGGGCCAGCACGTCGGCCAGCGTGTGCTCGCTTGTCAGGTTCGAGGCTGACGGCACAAAGCCCGCCTTATTGCTCTTCACGCGGCGCACCATCTCGGCCTCGCTCTCGATGGACTGGGAGCCGAAGATGAACGAAAGGCCGCCCTCTTTGGCCAGCGCGATGGCCAGCGTGTCGTTCGACACCGACTGCATGATGGCCGAGACCATCGGGATATTCAGGCTGATGGGGCACTCCTCCTGCCCCTTGCGGTAGCGCACGAGGGGCGTTTTGAGCGAGACGTTGTCAGGAATGCAGTCCTCGGACGTGTAACCGGGGACGAGCAGATATTCGCTGAACGTGTGAGACGGTTCGGGATAATAATAAGCCATTGGGTCTGCTCCTCTCTTCTTAAATTACTTGAAATAGCGCACGGCAGAGGTGAACAGCTCCATCTCATACTGTCCGGGAACGTTGCGGTAAAGCTCCTTGCCGATGCGCTCGGTGTGCCCCATCTTGCCGAATACACGGCCATCGGGCGAGGTGATACCCTCGATGGCACAGATCGAGCCGTTGGGGTTGAATGCTGCATCCATTGTAGCATACCCGTCAAGGTCTACGTACTGCGTGGCGATCTGGCCGTTTTCGGCGAGCTTCTTCACAAGCTCTTCGGATGCGAGGAAGCGGCCCTCGCCGTGCGAAATGGGCACGGTGTAAATGTCGCCGACCTTCGTACCCGCAAGCCAGGGGGACTTGTTGGAGCACACGCGCGTGCGGACCAGACGGGACTGGTGGCGGCCGATGACGTTGTAGGTCAGCGTCGGGAAATCAGCGTCGGTGTCCATGATCTTGCCATAGGGAACGAGACCGAGCTTGATGAGCGCCTGGAAGCCGTTGCACACGCCGAGCATCAGACCGTCGCGCTTTTCGAGGAGGTCCGTGACCTGCTCCTTGACCGCGGCGTTGCGGAAGAACGCCGTGATGAGCTTGGCACTGCCGTCGGGCTCGTCGCCGCCGGAGAAGCCGCCGGGGATGACGATGATCTGGCTATCCTTGACGGCCTTGGCAAAGCGCTCGACGCTGTCAGCAACGTCGGCGCTCGTTAAGTTGCGGATGATGAACTGCTCGGCGTCCGCGCCTGCTTCGAGCAGGGCGCGCTGGGTGTCGTACTCGCAGTTCGTGCCGGGGAAGACAGGGATCAGCGCCTTCGGACGCGCGGTCTTGACGGCGGGCGCAACACGCTTTTCCGTTTCATAGGTAAAGCGCACGACCGTACCGGCGTCCTGCGTCTTCGTCGGGTAAACCGATTCGAGCACGGAATCGTTCAGGGCCAGCAGTTCAGAAATGCTCGCCTCGTCATTGCCGATGGTGATCATCTTCTCCGCCGTCGTGATGCCGATGCAGACGGCGTCGGGAATTTCCTCGGTGAGCTCGGCGACGATCGCGCCGGGCATGGGCCGGTACCAGTCGAGAGCGGTCGAGGCCGCGGCAAAGCCGACCTCGTTGCCAAGCGACATCTTCATCACCGCCTCGGCAAGGCCGTTTTCAACGGCCCATGCGCTTGCGGCCTTGCCCGCGCGGGCGAGCGCGGTAAAGCGTTCCCACGCGGCGGTCTTCTGCTCCGCCGTGCCGCCGTAGAAGAGATAAACGCCGTGACCGGCGGACTTGAAGTCAGTCGTCACAAGCTCGCCCGCGCACACCGGTGCAATGGCGAACGAGATGAGCGTCGGCGGGACGTCGTGGTCTAAGAACGTGCCGGACATCGAGTCCTTACCGCCGATGGCGGCGGCGCCGAGCTCAAGCTGCGCGTCCAGCGCACCGAGGAGCGCGGTAAAAGGCTTGCCCCAGCGCACGGGCTCATTGCGGAGCTTTTCAAAAAATTCCTGCAAGGTGAGATATGCCTTGTGATAATCGGCGCCCGCGGCGACGATCTTCGCGACCGAGGTGTAGACCGCGCTGTGCGCACCCGTGTAAGGATCGGCGCTCAGTGCGTCGGGGTCGCAGGCCCAGGCCATCACGCTGCCCTGCTCGGTCTTGCTGCCCGGCAGCACCGGCAGCAGCGCCGCCATCGCCTGCGAGGGACTGCGCTGCGTCTTGCCGCCAAAGGGCATGAGCAGCGAGAACGAGCCGACCGTTGAGTCGAAGCGCTCGGTAAGGCCGCGGCGGGACGCGCTCTTGAGGCTGCCCGCCATATCGCGCAGCGTGTGCGGCGCGCAAGCGGACTCCGCCTGCTTCTTTCCCGCTTCCACGCGAATGCTTGCGTGCTTGACTGCGCCGTTCGTGTCGAGGAAGGCGCGCGAAAGGTCGGCGACCGTCTGGCCGCGCCAGTGCATGACCATGCGGGGGCTCTCAGTCACGACGGCCACGCGGTAGGCCTCCAGGTTTTCGGCCTGCGCGGCGGCGATGAACTTCGCCTCATCCTCCGGCGCGACGACGACGGCCATGCGCTCCTGCGATTCGGAGATCGCAAGCTCGGTACCGTCGAGGCCCTCATACTTCTTGCGCACGGCGTCGAGCTCGATCTCGAGGCCGTCGGCCAGCTCGCCGATGGCGACAGACACGCCGCCCGCGCCGAAGTCGTTGCAGCGCTTGATGAGGCGGGTGACCTCGCCGTTTCGGAACAAGCGCTGGATCTTGCGCTCTTCGGGCGCGTTGCCCTTCTGGACCTCGCTCGCCATGGTGGTGAGGGACTTCATATCGTGGCTCTTCGACGAACCGGTCGCGCCGCCGATGCCGTCACGGCCCGTGCGGCCGCCGAGCAAGATAACGACGTCGCCCGGGGCGGGACGCTCGCGCACAACGTTCTTGGCGGGCGCCGCGGCGACGACCGCGCCGCACTCAAGGCGTTTGGCAATGTAGCCCTCGTGGTAGAGCTCGGCGACATGGCCCGTGGCAAGGCCGATCTGGTTGCCGTAGGACGAATATCCCGCCGCCGCGGTCTGCGCCAGCTTGCGCTGGGGGAGCTTTCCGGGAAGCGTCTCCGCGAGCGTCTTTCGCGGGTCGCCGCCGCCGGTGACGCGCATCGCCTGATGGACATAAGCGCGGCCGGAGAGCGGGTCGCGGATGCAGCCTCCGATGCAGGTGGCCGCGCCGCCGAAGGGTTCAATTTCGGTGGGGTGGTTGTGGGTCTCGTTTTTGAACATCAGCAGCCAGTCCTGCTCCTCGCCGTTCACCTTGGCGGGAACGTGGATAGAGCAGGCGTTGATCTCCTCGCTCTCGTCGAGCTCGGGGAGAAGGCCGCGTTTCTTGAGCGTCTTGGTGCCGATGGTCGCGATGTCCATGAGCGTCTGGGGGCGCTTGGCGGCCTTCTCGAGGCCGTAGACCTCCTCGCGCGCGGCGAGGTAGCGGTCATACGCATCCTTGACGGCGGGATTCTCGATGCTGACCTCGTCCAAATGCGTAGAGAACGTCGTGTGGCGGCAGTGATCGGACCAGTAGGTGTCGACAACGCGCACCTCGGTCACGGTGGGGTCGCGGTGCTCTTCGTCGCGGAAATAGGCCTGCAAGGTCTTGAGGTCGTCTAAGTCCATCGCAAGGCCCATGGACGAAAGAAGCGCCGAGAGCGCCGATTCATCCATCCCGGTAAAGCCGTCGACCGATGCGACGGGCTTGGGCTCGGAGAGGTTCTCTTCGAGCGTCTCAGGCTTTGCAAGCGAGGCCTCGCGGCTCTCGACGGGGTTGATAACGTGGTGCTTGACGGCCTCGACGTCCTTTTCAGAGAGCGTGCCGTAGAGCGCGTAGACCTTTGCCGTGCGGATGCGCGGGCGCTCGCACTGACTCAGGAGCTGGATGCACTGCGCCGCGCTGTCCGCGCGCTGGTCGAACTGGCCAGGCAGCGGCTCGACGGCAAAGACGGCGGCAGCGCCGCTCGCGTCGATCTCCCCGCTCGTCAGGTCAAGCTGCGGCTCGGAGAAAACGGTGTTTGTGGCATAGGCAAACAGAGTCTCGTCGATGCCCTCGACGTCGTAGCGGTTCCAAATGCGCACATTTTCAAGACTCTTGAGATCCAGAAACGAGCGGCAGTCGGAAAGAAGGCTCGCGCACTCGGGCGCAAGGCCGGGCTTTTTTTCAACACAGACGCGATAGACCATTTACTCTCTCTCCTTTTGCGCGGCGATGGCTCGGCGGCCAATGTCGCTGCGGCAGTATTTGTTGGCAAAATCGACCTCGGACGATAAACGGTAGGCCTCCTTCACGGCTTCTTCCAGCGTGGGGGCGACAGCGGTAACGCCGAGCACGCGGCCGCCCGCGGTCAGGAGCCTGTCTCCGTCTTTCTTCGCGCCCGCGACGTAGGTGTGCGCGGCGGCCTCTTCGCTCATCGTGATGGGGAAGCCGCTCTCGTACTTCTTGGGATATCCGTTCGAGGCGAGGACGACGCAGCAGGCGGAATCGGTCGAAAACTCGACGGGGACGTCCTTGAGCGTACCGTTCGTCGTGGCCTGCATGACCGTGAGCAGGTCGGACTTGAGAAGCGGCAGCACGACCTGCGTCTCGGGATCGCCGAAGCGGCAGTTGTACTCCACGACCTTCGGGCCGTCCTTTGTAAGCATCAGGCCGAAGTACAGGCAGCCCTTGAAGGGGCGGCCCTCGGCCTTCATCGCGCGGATCGTGGGCAGGAAGATCGTCTGCATGCACTCGTCCGCGATCTTTTCCGTGTAGCAGGGATTTGGGGCGATCGTGCCCATGCCGCCGGTGTTCGGGCCCTTGTCGCCGTCCAGCGCGCACTTGTGGTCCATGGAAGACACCATGGGAACAACGGTTTCGCCGTCGGTAAAGCTCAGAACGGAGACCTCGGGCCCCTCCATGAACTCCTCGATGACAACGCGCGCGCCGCTCTGACCGAAGGCCTTGTCCTCGATCATGGAGCGGACGGCGGCTTTTGCTTCCTCCACCGTCTGCGCGACGATGACGCCCTTGCCGAGCGCCAGGCCGTCCGCCTTGACGACGATGGGCGCGCCCTGAGAATCAATATAGGCGCAGGCGGCGTCCGCGTCGGTGAAGAGCTCATACTTTGCCGTGGGGATGCCGTATTTTTTCATCAGATCCTTGGAAAATGCCTTGCTCGCCTCGATAATGGCAGCCTTTTTGTCGGGGCCGAAGCACGGGATGCCCGCCTCGGTCAGCGCGTCCACCGCGCCGAGGGCCAGTGGATCGTCCGGTGCGACGACGGCGTAGTCGATCCGGTGCACTTTCGCAAATTCGACCTGCGCGGGGATGTCCTTTGCGCCGATCTCCGGCACGCAGACCGCGTCGGCGGCGATGCCGCCGTTACCGGGCAGGCAGTAAATTTCCTCAACTGCGGGATTTTCTTTTAACTTCTTGATAATGGCGTGTTCGCGGCCTCCGCCGCCGATGACCATGAGTTTCATTCGTTTCGTTCCTCCTTTTAGTGATGGAACAATCTCTGTCCGGTAAAGGCCATGGTGATGCCGTATTTATTCGCGGTCTCGATGACGTTGTCGTCGCGGATCGAGCCGCCGGGTTCCGCGATGTAGGTGACGCCGCTCTTTCTCGCGCGCTCAACATTGTCGCCGAACGGGAAGAACGCGTCGGAGCCGACGGTCACGCCGCTCTGGCGGGCGACCCAGTCCTTGCGCTCCTGCAGCGTCAGCGGCTCGGGGCGCTCCTTGAAGACGCGCTGCCATGCACCGTCGGCCAAAACATCGTCACACTCGTCGGAAATATAAACATCAATGGCGTTGTCGCGGTCAGGGCGGCGGATACCGTCCACAAACGGCAGCGCAAGCACCTTCGGGTGGCGGCGGAGATACCAGTTGTCCGCCTTGCTGCCGGCAAGGCGCGTACAGTGGATGCGGCTCTGCTGGCCGGCGCCGACGCCGATGGTCTGGCCGTCCTTGGCGTAGCAGACGGAGTTCGACTGCGTGTATTTGAGCGTAATGAGCGAAACGATCATGTCGCGCTTCGCGTCATCGGGAAGATTCTTATTTTCGGTGACGATGTTCGCAAGCAGCGACTCGTCGATCTTGCAGTTGTTGCGGCCCTGCTCGAACGTGACGCCGAAGACGTCCTTCTGCTCCTGCGGGGCGGGAATGTAGGCGGGATCCATCTGCACGATGTTGTACTTGCCGCCCTTTTTCGTCTTCAGGATGGCAAGCGCCTCCTCGCTGAACGAGGGGGCGATGATGCCGTCGGAGACCTCGCCTTTCAGATATTCCGCCGTCGCGGCGTCGCACTCGTCGGAGAGCGCCGCCCAGTCACCATAGGAGCAGAGGCGGTCCGCGCCGCGGGCGCGGATGTAGGCGCAGGCGATGGGCGAAAGGGCCTCGTCAGGCTCAACAAAGTAAATCTGCTTGTCCACCTCGTCGAGCGGCAGGCCGAGCGCCGCGCCCGCGGGAGAGACGTGCTTGAAGCTCGCCGCGGCGGGCAGGCCCGTGGCCTCCTTCAGCTCGCGCACGAGCTGGAAGGAGTTGAAGGCATCGAGCAGATTGATGTAGCCCGGCTTGCCGTTCAGCACGGTGAACGGCAGGTCGCCGCCGTCTTTCATAAAGACGCGCGCAGGCTTCTGGTTGGGGTTGCAGCCATATTTGAGTTCGAGCTCGTTCATATCGTTCTCCTCAATCGCCTAAATTCTTGTTGAACAACTTGACTTCGCCGTTCACGTTTGCGTAAAGGGACACCTTGTTGTCCTCGTTGAGCGCGTCCCAGACCTCTTCGGGGCTGGGGACGCTCACCTCCATCGGCTCGCCCGCAAATGTCGGCAGCGGCGTGCCGTCGCCCTGATAGGTGCTGATGAAGTAGGCCTTGTCCGCGTCACAGCCCTCGTAACAGAAGAACTCGCGCAGGCACCGGCCGTTGTTATGCTTGAGGATGGACATCTCGAACGAGCCGTCCTCATGCACGATGGCGGAAATACGCGGCGTCCAGTTCGGCTCGTCGGGCTCGTACTCGCGCGTCATCAGGCCGCGGCGGAAGTCGCCGTGCTCGCAGATCGTGTCGGTCTGGTCGCCGTTCGTCACAACGAGGTCGCTGCCCATCGTGCGGACGGGGTGATAGATGATGAGGCTCGGGTCGGCGAGCTTGGCGGGGTCAAAGGCCTCGGTGCGGATGCCGTCGTCGGTCTTGACAAAGACGCGGTTGCGGCTGTTCTCGCTGCGGCCCATGATGAAATAATAGACGCGGTCCTTGCCGACTAAAATGCCGCGGCCGGGATAAGACGTATTTTTCAGAAAGTGCAAAAAGTCGACCATTTCAGTTCTCCTCTTCTGTGATGGCGCGGCAGACAAGCTCCGTCGCGCGCGGCAGGAGCTTCCATTCGGCCTGCTCCATCACGCGGCGCTGTAAGGCCTCGGGCGTGTCACCCGCTTCGATCTCGACGGCCTTTTGCAGGATGATCTCTCCGCCGTCGGGGATTTCGTTGACAAAGTGCACCGTCGCGCCCGTGACCTTCACGCCGCGCGCGAGCGCAGCCTCGTGCACCTTTAAGCCGTACATGCCCCTGCCGCAGAACGACGGGATCAGCGACGGATGGATATTCAGAATGCGGCGCGGCCACTTTTTCGTGAAGTTCTCGCTCAGGATGCTCAAAAAGCCCGCGAGGACGATAACGTCGATCTTGTACTGCTCGAGCAGAAGCTCGATCGCCGCCTCAAAGTCATGCTGGATGAGGCTCGACGGCACGGTGTGTGCGGGGACGTTCGCCTTTTCCGCGCGTTCGAGCGCGTAGGCGCATGCCTGAGAGGAAATGACGAGCGCGATCTCGCCGTGTGGAATTTTGCCGTCTCTCTGCGCGTCGAGCAAGGCTTGTAAATTCGTGCCGCCGCCCGAGACGAACACCGCGATGCGCGCGCTTTTCAGCATAGTGCGACCTTCTCTTCCCCGCTCACGACCTCGCCGATCACGTAGGCGTCCTGGCCGTTTTCCTTGAGGGCGGCAAGCGCCTTGTCGGTGTCATCTTTGGCGACGATCATCGTCATGCCGACGCCCATGTTGTAGGTGTTGAACATGTCGTGCTCGGGGATGCTGCCCATGCGCTGGAGCATTGAGAAGATCGGCGGCGTGCGGAGAGAGGACTTGTCGATCTTCGCGCACAGGCCGTCGGGGATGCAGCGGGGGATATTTTCATAGAAGCCGCCGCCTGTGATGTGGCTGACGCCGTGGACGTCGGCCACGTCCATCGCGGCGAGAACGGGCTTCACGTAGATCTTCGTCGGGCGCAACAGTTCTTCGCCCAGCGTGCAGCCGAGCTCGTCGACATATGCGCCGAGGTCCGCGTGCTCAACGTTGAAGACCTTGCGCACGAGGGAATAGCCGTTGGAGTGGATGCCGCTCGAGGTAAGCGCGATCACAACGTCGCCCGGACGCATGCGGTCGTGGTCGATGATCTTCGCGCGGTCGACAATGCCGACGGCGAAGCCCGCAAGGTCGTAGTCGTCGGCAGACATGGTGCCGGGGTGTTCGGCGGTCTCGCCGCCGATGAGCGCGCAGCCGGACTGCACGCAGCCTTCGGCCACGCCGGAGACGAGCGTCGCGACCTTCTCCGGCTCGTTCTTGCCGATGGCGATGTAGTCGAGGAAGAAGATGGGCTTTGCGCCGCAGCAGATGATGTCGTTGACGCACATGGCGACGCAGTCGATGCCGACGGAGTCGTGCTTGTTCATCAGCTGCGCGATGCGCTGCTTCGTGCCCACGCCGTCCGTGCCCGAAACGAGCACGGGCTCGCTCATACCGGTGAGATCGGGCGCAAACAGGCCGCCAAAGCCGCCGATATCGGACACAACGCCTGGGATCATGGTGCGCTGGACGTGCTTTTTCATCAGCTTGACGCCCTCGTAGCCGGCCTCGATATTCACGCCGGCGTCACGGTAGCTCTCGGAAAAACTACGCATTTTTCTTTTTCTCCCCTTCACTGATTTTGCACTCAAAGCGGTCCTTGCCGCCGTCTTTCGGGATAGAGGTGGGATAGCCGCCGCCGAAGCAGGCCGTGCAGAAGCCGTTTTCGGTGTTGTCGGCGAGCTTGACGACGTCCTCGATGCTTAAGTAGCCGAGCGAGTTGACGCCGATGATCTTCGCGATCTCATCGACCGTGTGGTGCGTGGCGATGAGGTTGTTCTTGTCGTCGATGTCCGTGCCGTAGTAGCACTCGGAGACAAACGGCGGCGCGCTGACGCGCATGTGGATCTCCTTCGCGCCCGCCTTCCACAATAGGTCGATCGTGCGGCGGCAGGTCGTACCGCGGACGATGGAGTCGTCGATCAGCACGACGCGCTTGCCCTCGACCACGGAGCGGATGGGGTTGAGCTTGATATTGACCTCGTTTTCGCGCATCGTCTGCGTGGGCGAGATGAACGTGCGGCCGATGTACTTATTTTTGATAAAGCCGATGCCGTAGGGGATGCCGCTCTGGCGCGCGTAACCGAGGGCTGCATCAAGGCCGGAATCCGGCACGCCGATGACGACATCTGCCTGCACGGGATGCTCGAGCGCGAGAAACGCGCCTGCGCGCTGGCGTGCGACGTGGACGCTGCTGCCGTCGATGACAGAGTCAGGGCGGGCGAAGTAGATGAACTCGAAGACGCAAAGCTTCTTTGGCGCTTTACCGCAGTGGCTCGTGTCGGAGCGAACGCCGGCCGTGTCGACGACAACGATCTCGCCGGGGCGGATGTCGCGCTCAAACTCGGCGCCGATGGCGTCGAGCGCGCAGGATTCAGACGCGAAGACAACAGAGCCGTCCTTCAGATGCCCCATGCAGAGGGGACGGAAGCCGTGGGGGTCGCGCGCGGCAATGAGCTTCGTCGGCGAGGAGAGGACGAGGGAATACGCGCCCTCGATGCGGTCCATCGCAGCGGAGACAGCCTCTTCGATGGAGCCGCGGTTGAGTCTCTCCTGCACGATGATATAGGCGATGACCTCGCTGTCGGTCGTGGTCTGGAAGATGGAGCCGCGACTTTCAAGCTCCTGCCTCAGCTCGCGGGAGTTCGTCAGGTTGCCGTTGTGCGCGAGCGCCATACGGCCCTTGAAGTGGTTCACTAAAATGGGCTGGACGTTGCGCTTGTTGTCGCTGCCGGTCGTGCCGTAGCGCACATGGCCGACGGCGATGGTACCCTTGCCGAGCGATTTGAGCTGCTCGGGCGGGAAGACCTCGCTCACAAGGCCAGTGTCGCGCAGCGAGCGGAACAGGCCGTCGTCGTTGACGACGATACCCGCGCTCTCCTGTCCGCGGTGCTGGAGGGAGTAGAGCGCGTAGTAGGCATAGGACGCGACGTCCGCCTCCTGAGGCGTAAAGATGCCGAACACGCCGCATTCTTCGTGAATGTGGCGCGCCGGGATGATGTTGTGATTCTCTGTCATATTTGATCTTACTGTGCGTCGTGGGCCATCAGGCGCTTCATGACTTCGGCGTAGGCGTCTTCCACGCCGCCGAGGTCGCGGCGGAAGCGGTCCTTGTCGAGCTTTTCGTTCGTCTTGCTGTCCCACAGGCGGCAGGTGTCGGGGCTGATCTCGTCGGCGAGAACGATCTGGCCGTCGACGGTCTTGCCGAACTCGAGCTTAAAGTCGACGAGCGTGACGCCGCACTCGCTCCAAAATGCCTTGAGCGTGTCGTTGACGGCGAAGGCATACTTCTTGATGAGCTCGATCTCCTCCCAGGTCGCGAGCTTGAGGGCAACGGCGTGATAGGCGTTCATCAGGGGGTCATGCAGATCGTCGTTCTTGTAGGAGAACTCGATCGTGGGCTCGGAGAAGACGATACCCTCCTCCACGCCGTAGCGGGAGGCAAAATGACCGGCGGAGATGTTGCGGATGATGACCTCCAACGGGACGATGGAGACCTTCTTGACGAGCGTGTCGCGCTCGCTGAGCTCTTCAACAAAGTGGGTCGGGATGCCGGCCTTTTCCATCTTGGCCATCAGACGGTTGGTCATCTGGTTGTTGATGACCCCCTTGCCGACGATGGTACCCTTCTTTGCGCCGTCAAAGGCGGTGGCGTCGTCCTTGTAGGAAACGATGACGAGGTTGGGATCTTCGGTGGCGTAAACCTTCTTGGCCTTGCCTTCGTAGAGCTGTTCTTTCTTTTCCATGATGACTGTTCTCCTTTTATTTTATATTTTTGTTGATTGATGTGGATGGATGGTTTCTCAGTTTTTGTAGCGCTCGCGAAGCTCTTCGTCCGCCTTCAAGACAGCGGCGGTGCCCTCGTCACGTGCGGCCTGGAGCTTGTGGGCAAGGCCCTCGTCGCTCACAGCCATGATCTGGACGGCAAGGATGGCGGCGTTTTTCGCCCCGTCGATAGCGACGGTGGCAACGGGGATGCCGCCCGGCATCTGGACGGTCGAGAGCAGCGCGTCCATGCCGTCGAGCTTCGCGCCGCTGCACGGCACGCCGATGACGGGAAGCGTCGTATTCGCGGCCATCGCGCCGGCCAAGTGCGCGGCCATGCCCGCGAGCGCGATGATACAAGAAAATCCGCTCTCCCGTGCCGACGCTGCAAATTCTCTTGCCTCGTTCGGGCACCGGTGGGCGGATAACACGCGGACCTCGGTCTCGATCCCATATTCCTTGAGCGTCTGGATCGCCTTCTCGGCGACGGGCAGGTCGCTCGTGCTGCCCATAATAACGGCTACCTTTCGCATAGTTCTGCCTCCTTAAAAGCAAAAATGGGCGCTCCACTGCCTCGATGTGCAGTTGAAGTGCCCAGACGGTCGGCTGCTGAATTTCAGCAAGAAACGCTCTCTGCTCCCCTGTGGTGACCCACGTTTCCGTCAGTTACAAAGAGCTCAACTTGACAAGCAATATGGTATCACAGAGGGTTCTTTTCGTCCATGCGGCAAAAGAGAGAAAGGCTTCGCCCTATTTATCAGTTTTTTGATAATAATCTACATATCTATAAGTTATGCTAATACTTATCAGTAAAAATCTGCCGTTTCGGCAGCGCAAATAAAAATCGGAAGGCCGCGCACTCCCCGTACGCGGCCTTCCATCGCATCGTGTTTTCAAAAAGGCAGGCATCCGCCGATGGCAAGACTCAGCAGGATGACCGCAAGCGCAACGAGCACAGGTGCTTTCCGCCTGAGCTTCCTCATCGCGCGCTTTTCGTCCACAGAGGAATCCTCACTTTGCAAGCTCCTTGCCCAGCGCGCGGCAGGCGTCCAGCGCGGCGTCATCAGGCGCTTCGCAGCAGGTCACGCTCTCGCACACAAGGCGGATGCCGGAATCATCGCAGTCCTTTTCCCAGCCGCGCATCCACTCGCCGTCGCCCCAGCCGTAGGAGCCGAACAGCGCGGCGCTCTTGCCGCCAAGGCTGCGCTTGACCTCGTCAAACATGGGCTGGAACTCCATCTCCTCGAGCACTTCGCTGCCCATGGCGGGGCAGCCGAAGGCGATCGCGTCGTAAGCGCTCAGCTCGCTGGCCTTGACCTGGTCAGGGGTCAACATCGTGACCTGCGCGCCCGCGCTCTCCATGCCCTCAGCGACGGCCTTGGCCATGGCCTCGGTGTTGCCCGTGCCGCTCCAATAAACAACAGCAGTCTTTTTCATATTAGTATGTTCCTTTCATAAATCAGTATCTATCACACTGCCACGGCAAGCTGCTCGATGCCCGAGCCGGCCTCCCAGAGTGCGCAGTAGATCTCCGTGCATTTTTTGAAGCGGGCGAACAGCTCGCGCGCCTTCTTCTCGTCGCCGTAGACCTTCCACAGCCCCGCGCATTTGAAGTTGCAGGCGCGGTGGTCGATGAAGCCCTTGACGTCCTCCGGCGGATACGAGAGGAAAAGCCCGACCTCATGGGGGAATTCGCCGCCCTCGCGGAATCGGCGGATGAGGTTTGCGATGCAGCGTCCGCAGTGGCCGCTATTGTAGCCCGCGTGGTGCAGGATCTCGGCCGCCTGTTCGTTCTCCAAATCTCTCCGCAGCTCAGAGGGGCGGTACAGGTACAAAAGGACCTGTCCTTTCAGAAAACGGATCGGCAGCAGACACAGGCCCTTTGGCACAAGCAGACGGTTCAGGCGGCGGATGTCCGCAAAGAGCGCTTCCTTATCTTCGCAAGGACAAGGGAAGAGGCTGCCCGTTTTGATACCTGCCAACGTCGGCGCACCCTGCCGCACCAGGATCTCTTCAGACATGCCCGTTTCCCTCCCCTTTGGTTTCGGTGGTGGCTCCCCCAGAAGTTAGATTCCTCTAACTTTTAGGAGCGGCGTCCTCGCTCTTGACGTGTCTTAGGATACCCGAAAAGAAGAGCCCCATCCGCTCCAAATTGATCGGATGAGGCTCCAAAATATTTTATTCTGCCTTTTCCGCCGTCGGCGCGCAGCTGTCGCTGTCCGCGCCCGCGCGGTACGCGCTCGGCGACACACCGATCACACTGCGGAAGGCCTTGGCAAACTTGCTGGCGTTGTCATAGCCGAACTGCCCCGCGATATCGAGCACCGTGCGGTCGCTCGTGCGCAGGAGCTGCGCGGCACTGTGCATCTTCTGCGCGCGCGAAAATGCTGCGGGCGTCATGCCGTACACGCCGCGAAAGCTCGCGGCGAGCTGCGAGGGCGACGCACCGAGTTCCTGTGCAAGCGCCGAGATCGTAACGTCGTCCTCCGTGCTTGCAAGCAGCGCGTCGCGCGCCGCGCGCGCAAGGCGCACCTGCGCGGCGGTATAGCCGTGCTTTTCGTGCGCCACGTCGAGCGCACTCAAAAAGAGCAGAAGTTCAAGCACCTTAACCTTAAAGTAGCCGCGTCTGATGCCGGCGGGCACGGCGTAGAGCTCAGAGAAGATGTGCTCCACGCGCGCCGACGATCTTGAGACAAAGCACTCCGAGTCGGCGAAGAACTTCTCCGCCAGCACGCTGGGGCGGACGTCGACATCCTGCAAAATGCAGGACAAACAGTCAGGTGCGAGGGCGGGGTCGAGCGTGACGGTGATGCCGTGATAGTGCCCCGTGGGGAATTCCACCTCCCCCTCGATGGCGGCGCGGCGCACGACGGAGAGGTCGCCGGGGGCTAAAAAGTAATGCTCGCCGCCGCAGCAGTATTCCGCACGCCCCTCGCGGCAGTGCTGGATCTCGATGAGTCCCGCCGCGCCCGGCTCTGCCAGACGGTAGGACGGCGCGTGCACATCGTGATAGGCAAGCTCAATGCCGGGGAAAACGGGATAGGCCGTGATGCGCACCTCGCCGTCCGTCTCTCTGAGGCGGTAGACGGTGCGTTCCTCGTTTTGCTGCAAAATTTCTGCGTGGGCACTGCACGTTTTTGCCTGAGACTTTGGTTCGATCAAGGAAGCTTCCCTGTCCTTTCTTCTATACATAAAAATAGAAAACGCCGCAAAGCGCAGATCCCGCGCTTTGCGGCTTGTGGCTGCTGATCAAACGCATTCCTCCGCGGGATAGGCGTTTTCCTCCGTCGGCTTCCCCTCCAGCAGCTCGGGGTGCTTGAGATAGCGGCGCAGGCTCGCCCAGAACAGCGCGTACTCGTGTCCCGTGCAGATGCGCTCATCCATCACGACGGAGAGCGGGATCATTTTTTTATTATACTCCCCGCTCCTGTAATTGGCAATAGGCTTGCCCATGCTGACGAACACACCCGTCGTGCCGAACTCGTAGCAGTGGTGGAAGATGGAATTCGTGTTGATGGAGGCAAGGTTCGTGATAAAAAGACTCGTGTGGAACGGGCTCAGATCAATGATCTTACGCGGCAGCAGGCCGCAGCGGTCCATCAGCTTGACAAGGCCGAACAAAAGCCCCGGCAGGATGGGGATGGCGAACAGGAAATTCGCGAATTTATCCGTATTGTTGTTGTGCGCGGCCACCTGATTCTGCGCGACCGCCTCCTCGATCTTGCGGTTGATGGAGAAAATGTCATCCCCGTCCTCAAAGAACACCTTGATCGACGTCTCGTCCGCGCGGCCGTCGGCGCGCGTTTTCAGGATGACGAAGCTGACGCAGAAGTGGTTGCGCTGGTAGATCTTGCTGTTCATGATGAAGCGGTTGATCTTCGGATTCTCCTGATACGCCTTGAAGTATGCCGCCAGAATGAGCGTCATATACGGGATGCGGACGCCTTCGCGGCGCTTTTCCTGAATGTAGCGGCGCAGGACCTCCATATCAGCGTATTCGGTGATGAAATTCTGCGCGTCGTAGCGCCGCGGCATGACATAGGGCAGTGCCGAAACGATGGTGGACGCCTCTTTCACTCGGGTTCCGTCGGGACGCATGGCAAGTTCCTCTTTTCTTTGAGTTAACCCCATCTTACCCGCTTTGCCCGCGTATTGCAATCATTTTCTTAGCGAATCCTTTATTAAGAATTGGTTAAGTCTCGTCCTCTCCCCAGTCGAGCGAGACATCGACAACGCGCAGAAGTCCGGAAAGCGTCGAGGGAACATAGGCTCTGGAGAACAGATCGTCCTGCGTGCAGAGCGAGCGCTCGGTCGTACCGTCCACACTCTGCATCGCCGTGACGAGAAGCGCCGCATGCTCGGGTGCGGCCAGCGTCTCGGGAAGAGCGTCAGCGGCGTATTCCGCGCGCGACAGAACGTTCTTATCGCTGTCCATCCAGACAAATTCGACCGATTCCGCCGCCGTGTACGCCGCAAACGAAACGCTCACCTTGATCGAGCGGCTCTGCGTTTTGCCGTTCGCGCGCCAATCGCTCGACCGCTCGGTCGAGATCGTCCGCGTCTGGTTCAGGTTTGCGCTGGGTGTCCTGTAACATACGTTCGTGCCGTTGGCCTGCGTGCACTCGGCATAGTAGTCCCCCGCGGGCGTGCGGTAGACATAACATTCGTACAGTTCCGCCTGTCCCAGCGCGTCGAGCGCGATCTCTCCGCCCGTCTCGTAGCTGCTGCCGTTGTCGTCGACCTTGATGTGCATTCCGCTGCCCACCACCTCGTCGGACACCGCCGCACCGACGGAATTGTTGAATTCAGAGCCCTCTTCGTAATCCGGATCGTCGGGTTCAAACGCTGTGATGGTCACAAACACCGGCACGCCGGGCACGCCGAAGTCGTAATCATCGCTGTTCTCCGTCGCGTAGCGCCTGCCGTCGAAGGGTTCGAGGGCGAAGAAGTATCCGACCCACTCGTCCTCCATGGTCTCCCGCGCCGCGGCCTCGATCCGCTCGGGCTTGTAGAGCGCAAAACTCACGCCGAACACCACCGCGAGCGCCAGTGCAAAAGCGATCAGTCGTTTCATGCTGCTCCCTCCCCCCAGTTGACCTTGATGCTGATTGAGCAGAGCTTCCCGTCCTGATAGCGGAAAGTGTCCAGATTTGAGTAAGAATACGGCGCACTGTCATTGCTGCGGCTGCAAATGTCGTATTCCGCCGTCTCTCCGTCCCCGTCTTGTCCATAGCTCGTGCCGATGAGATACGCCGCGCCGTCCGCGGCAGTGATAGACTCGGGCAGCGCGTCGGGCGCGAACTCCTCGAGCTTCAAGAGATCGTCGTTTTCGTCCATGTGCGCGACGGTGAACTTCGTCGGCGTCGGGCGGGAGACGGCGGTGATGGCAACTCTGACCTTCACGCGCTCGGACTTGCCGCCGATCGTCTCGGTCTTATCTCTCGTGAGCGTGTGGGTCACGCTGGCGCCGTCCGCGCCGGACATGCCCATGCTGTTGCCGCGCGTCAAATAAATGCGTCCATCCGACGTCTGATAGATGGGATAAAGCTTGAAAATCACTTGTCTGTCGCCGCAGGCGTAGACCTCGCCCGAGAGGTCGATGTCCGTCGTACGGACGCCGTTGTCATCGTCGATACCGGCCTTCCCCAGCGGCGCACCGAGTGCGCCGAAGATCGTGATATTCGGCGACTTGGCGTCCTCCTCACCATAGCGCGCGTCCGGCTCCATCGTGCAGTAGATGCCGCCGCCGCGCTCACCGAGCGCGGACCAGTCGTCTGTCTCCATATAGAGCCGCCCGGCCTTCCAGACGAATTTGCCCGCGGCCGAGACCGCAAGATCACCGCCGATGTCGATGTCCTCTTCCGAGACGAAAGCCCCGATGAGCGTGCCCTCTTCCTCCTCGTCCGCGGCGGACTGCACCGCGCCGCCGTCGAGAAAGGCGACGAGAAAGACCGCCGCGAGGATCGCAGCAAAAATCAGTATCGTTTTCGTTTTACTCTTCATGCTCTGCCTCCAATTCTCCGTCGCATTGCAGAATGTCGCCCACATTGCACTCGAGCGCGCAGCAGATGCGGTTGAGCGTTGCAAAGCGCACGCCCTTAGCCTTGCCGCTGCGCAGAATGGAAAGATTCGCCTCCGTGATGCCGACGGTGGCGCAAAGCTCCTTGCTTGTCATGCCGCGCGCTTTCAGCACCTCGTCCAAATGTACCGTGATCGCCATGGCAGCACCCTCAGATAAAGAGGTCGTTGTCCGCCGCAAGGGCGACGTTCGAGGCGATGAGCCGCGCACCGAGAAGCGCGGCGAGCACGAAGCACAGCTCGAAGATCGGCAGACGGATCGAAATGCTGGTGCTCAGGAGCATCGGCGCACAGAACGCCTGCAAAACGTTGACCGCGAGCGCGAACAGCACGCTGAGCTTGAGCACCTTGACACACCATTCGGCGAGCTTTGGCGCGTAGGCGGCGCTCTCCTGCGTAAACGCGCCGTCTTCCATCGTGTCGAGAAGGCCGATGGCGAAGTACGCCGTCGCCGCGGCGAGCAGCGTAGGAAGGCTTTCCGCGGCAAAGCGCAGGGCGAGGACAACATAGCTGAACACAAGGCTCTTCGAACCCGTTATGTCCGTTGCCACAGGCAGTACCGTATCGGTTGTAAAGGCGCTGTTGCCCGCCTTGAGCGCGTCGATGGCGGAAAACAGGCCCGCAAATTCGGCAAAGCAGACCTCGAAGCCGAAGTATGCCGCCGCGAGGATAAGCAGCGCGCGGAATAGCTTCAAGAGCTCCTGCGTATCGCCGCCGGAAAACCGGCGCAGCAGCCGCAGCACGACCCAGCCCGCGAGCAGCGCGAAAATGAGCCACTGCCAGGCAAGGCGCGGGAACAGCGCCTCCGCCGATGTGCTCCAATAGGCGGTCCAGCCGTGCGGAAAGAGCGCGCAGGCCGCGGCAAACGCGATGAGCACGAGCAGCGCGTCCTCCGGCTTCAACTCCCGCCGCGCCCCGATGTGCACGAGCGCATAGAGCGGCAGCAGGATCACCGCGGCATACAGCGTGAACGCCAGCGCGAAGCCGAAGCGGCCCGAGGCGGCCAGCGCACTCAGTCCCTGCCCCACTGCGCTACCGGGGAATCCGGCGACGGAAAAGGCGTCGCCCTCGAAAAGCCACAGGGCGAGCGCAAGCAGCGCGCAGATGAGCGCCTCCGCCAAAAGTAAGGTCTTGATCCGGTCACGTTTCATATCGCACCTCCAGAATTATTGTTTTGCGATAATTTCTATCGTCAGCGTAGCAGAAGAATTATCGTTTGTCAATAATTTCTTCATTTCCTTTTTGTTTTTCAAAGCGCGGCACAGTTGTTTTTAAATAAATGATAAGTTTGCTTTTTTCTATTGATTATCCCCGCACAATAGACTATACTGTAGCTGTCATATCATGCAATTTCTGTTGCTATTGCTCAAAAAAGACAATCAGGAGGACACCAACAATGAAGTACAATCGCACCTACAACTTCTCTGCCGGTCCCGCTATGATGCCGGAGCCCGTGCTGGAGGAAATCCGTGACGAGATGATGAACTACCGCGGCAGCGGCATGTGCGTCATGGAAATGAGCCACCGCTCCAAGGTTTTCCAGCAGATCATCGACGAGGCCGAGGCTGACCTGCGCGACCTGATGGGCATTCCCGACAACTACAAGGTCCTGTTCATTCAGGGCGGCGCTACGCTGCAGTTCGCGGCTGTGCCTTGGAATCTGATGAAGAACGGCAAGGCCGTCTACGTCGAGACCGGCGCATGGTCCAAGAAGGCCATCGCCGAGGCCAAGAAGTACGGCGAGGTCATCGTCGCCGCTTCCTCCAAGGACAAGAACTACAGCTACATTCCCGACTGCTCTGATCTCGACATTCCCGACGATGCCGACTATGTCTACATCTGCGAGAACGAGACCATCCACGGTGTGACCTGGCAGCAGCTGCCCAACACCAAGGGCCATGTTCTTGTCTCCGACCAGAGCTCCATGTTCCTCTCCCAGCCCTGCAATGTCAGCGATTACGGCATGATCTATGCGGGCGTGCAGAAGAACGTCGGCCCTGCCGGTATGGTCATCGCCATCATCCGCGAGGACCTCATCCGCGAGGATCTCGATCCCAAGATGCCCATCTACATGCGCTATGACACCCACGCCAAGAACGACTCCATGTACAACACCCCGAACTGCTGGGCGATTTACTGCTGCGGCAAGGTGTTCAAGTACCTCAAGAGCATCGGCGGTCTCGAGGTCATGCATCAGCGCAACATCGAGAAGGCCAAGGTCATCTATGACTTCCTGGATTCCTCCAAGATGTTCCATGGCACGGTTGAGCCCGAGTTCCGTTCCCTCATGAACATCCCCTTCGTCACCGATTCTGCCGAGCTCGACGCCGAAGTCGTCGCTGCTACCAAGGCTGCCGGTTACGATAACCTCAAGGGCCACAAGAGCGTCGGCGGTCTGCGCGCCAGCGTTTACAACGCCATGCCCATCGAGGGCGCTCAGGCTCTCGTCGAATTCCTGAAGAAGTTTGAGGCCGAGCACACCAAGTAAAGGAAAATTTCTTAAAAGGGGGATACTATCCCCCTTTTAGATACCCCCTCACCAGTGAAGCGTTCACTGGTGCCGCCGCCAAAGGCGGCTGGGCCAATGTATTTTTGTGACGCACATGTCGTCACAAAAATGATTTAATATTATTTAAGGAGAATTTCGTTATGCGTATTCTTGTTACCGACGGTATGGATAAGGGCGCGATCGAGAAGGTTCGCGCGATGGGTCACGAGCTCGTTGAGCAGTTCTACGAGCCCGACGAGCTTGGTAAGGCCCTGCGCGACTTTGATGTCGCCATCATTCGCTCCAAGACCAAGCTGCGCGCCAAGCAGATCGACGAGGCCAAGGGCAGCCGCTTCAAGTGCGTCATCCGCGCCGGTGTCGGCCTCGACAACATCGACGTGCAGTACGCCAAGGACAACGGCATCGAGGTGAAGAACACCCCGAAGTCCCCCTCCGAGTCCGTTGCTGAGCTCGCTATGGCTCACATGTTCTCCTGCGCCCGTTACATCTCCATCGCCGGCCACTCCATGCGCGAGGGCAAGTGGGAGAAGAAGGCCTACGGCAAGGGCATCGAGCTGACCGGCAAGACGCTCGGTATCGTCGGCTTCGGCCGCATCGGCCAGAAGCTCGGCAAGATGGCCAAGGCCATCGGCATGAACGTCATCGCGTTCGATATCTTCCACATCCCCGGCATCGAGGAAGAGCTCGGCATCCCCTATGTTGAGATGGACGAGCTGCTCGCCAAGTCCGACTTCATCTCCGTCCACGCTCCCGCTGTCGACGGCGGCGCTCTCATCAACGCTGAGCGCATCGCCAAGATGAAGGATGGCGTCGTCATCATCAACACCTCCCGCGGCACCAACGTCGACGAGGCTGCGCTTCTTGACGCGCTCAACAGCGGCAAGGTCCGCGCCGCCGGTCTGGACGTCTATGCCGACGAGCCCGCGACCAACGTTGCGCTCTACTCCCACCCGATGGTCTCCTGCACGCCGCACATCGGCTCCGCGACCGTCGAGGCTCAGGGCCGCATCGGCGAAGAGCTGGTCGAGATCATCTCCAAGATGTAATTTATCGCTCACGCGAATGGCAAAAAGGAAGAGCCGTCGAAAGACGGCTCTTTCTTCTTGTCCTCGTGCTCGGCACGGCATATCTCCACGTTCTTTTTCATAGGATACACCAACAAAACTGTGCTGAGGTGTACGATATGGAGCGCAACCAGAACTATGTGGAGCTGTGGGGCGTCGCCGCAGGCGAGCCCGTCTTTTCGCACGAGAACCATACCCGCCGGTTCGACAAATTTCCCCTGCGGGTCGAGCGCCTGTCAGGCCAGAACGACGTGCCCGTCATCGTGGCGAGCGAGGCACTGCTGCGCGTCTGCCCTGTGGAGGAGGGGCAGAGCCTTCGCATCGTCGGGCAGCTGCGCTCGTTTAACAACAAGAGCGGGCAGGGCAACCGGCTCGTCATCACCGTGTTCGCCCAGAGCATCGAGCCGGGCGACGGCTCGTACTTTAACCGCATCCTGCTCTCGGGCGCGCTGTGCAAAAAGCCCGTGCTGCGGCGCACGCCGCTCGGCCGCAGCATTTGCGATGTCATTCTGGCAGTCAACCGCCACTACGGGCGCGCGGACTACTTACCCTGCATCGCCTGGGGACAGACCGCCGTGCAGATCGCGGGCATGGACGTCGGCGAGCGATTGGCGCTTGAGGGCCGCGTGCAGAGCCGGACCTACACCAAGCTGCTCGAAAGCGGCAGTGAGGAACGCACGGCGTTCGAAGTGTCGATCATGCAGCTTTTGGACGAAGAAGAAACGGAGGAGACCGCCTTATTATAGGCGGTCTCCTCCGTCTTTTGCTTATAGCCCGCTCTCCTATTCAAATAATTTATCAGTGCATCCCTTTACAATTTTAAGGCGCAGTGTTAGAGTTTTTCGTGCTATATATTCTATTAGATTTTTGAAATTTAAAAACGAAACACGGAGAGAGAAATGGCAAGAATTTTTTTACTCAAGGGTGACATCGCCAACCCCGGCTATGTAGACATTCCCGACGAGGCGACCACCATCCGAGAGGCGATCTACGGGATCGGCGGCGGCATTCCGAATGGGAAAAAGTTTAAGGCGGTGCAGATCGGCGGCCCGAGCGGCGGCCTTCTCGTCGAGGAGCATCTCGATCTGCCCCTGCACTTTCAAAAGCTCAAGCCCTACGGCGTGCGCCGCGGCGACAGCGTCATCACGGTGCTCGACGAGGACCGCTGCATGGTCGATGTCGCGTGTCGCTTTATGCAGTACACGCAGACAGAGTTCTGCGGCAAGTGCGTTCCCTGCCGCGAGGGCACAAAGCGCATGAACGAGCTGCTCTGGGCCATGCGGGACTACCGCCTCAGCGAGTCGGACTTTCATATGCTCACCGACCTTGGCGAGATGATCTCAGTCACGGCGTTCTGCAATCTGGGCCGCAATTCCTACCACACGCTGGAGACGGCCATCAAATACTTTCCCGAGGAATTCAAGGATCACCTGCGCGGGGACTGCGCGCTCTGCGAGCTTGACCGCGAGCCGATCGAGCCGGGTGGACTTCCCTATAACCGCATCCGCCTCGAGATCGACCCGAGCATCTGCCGCGGATGCAGCAAGTGCTCGCGTTCCTGCCACGCCGAGGCCATCACGGGCGTCATCAAGTCGCCGTTCGTGATCGACCCGGAAAAATGCGTCAAATGCTATACCTGCATCGAGGCCTGCCCCTTTGATGCGATCCAGGAGGTGGAGATCGATGGCTAAGGGTATTATGTATGTCGACAACATCCGCGTGGAGTTCGACGACGAGCCCACGATCATGGATGTCTGCCGCAAGGCGGGCGTGGAAATGCCGAACTTCTGCTTCCACTCCGACCTTTCCGTTTACGGCGCGTGCCGCATGTGTATGGTCGAGGATCTGGACACCGGCAAGATCGACGCCGCCTGCACGACCAAGCCGAAAAACGGCATGCGCATCCGCACCAACACGTCGCGCCTTCTCAAATACCGCCGCATGATACTGGAGCTGATGCTTGCCTCGCACTGCCGCGACTGCACCGCCTGCGAAAAAAACCGCTCCTGCCGTCTGCAGGAGATGGCCGTGCGCTTCGGCATCCATCACGTTCACTTCAAGGATACGCGCGAGCATGTACCGATGGACTTTTCAAGCCCTGCGGTCACATTCGACCTCAACAAATGCATCCTCTGCGGCGACTGCGTGCGCGTGTGCAAAGAGGTCCAGGGCATGAGCATCCTGCACTTTGCTGGCCGCGGCCCAGGGCTGCACATTGAGGCAGGCGACGACCAGCCCATCTCGACCACGCACTGCGTCAGCTGCGGCCAGTGCGCCGCCGTGTGCACGACCGGCGCCATCACCGTCAAAAACGACATCGGCGCGGCGTGGCGTGCCCTGCACGACCCGCAAAAGCGTGTCGTCATCCAGATCGCGCCCGCCGTGCGCGTCGCCATCGGTGAGGCCTATGGTCTGCCCGCGGGCGAAAATGTGCTCGACAAGCTCGTCACGGCACTCAAGATCATGGGTGCGGACGAAATTTACGATACGATCTTCGGCGCGGACCTCACGGTGCGCGAGGAATCGAAGGAATTCCTCCGCCGCCTGGAAACGGGCGAAAATCTCCCGCTGATGACATCCTGCTGCCCGTCCTGGGTGCGCTATGTGGAGCAGGAGCGCCCGCAGTTCATCAAGAACCTGTCCTCCGCGCTCTCGCCTATGCAAATGTTCGCAACGGTCTTAAAGGACAAGTACCGCGAAAAGGACGCCGCCGACGGCCGCACGACCTTCCATATCGCCATCATGCCCTGCACAGCCAAGAAGATGGAGGCCGGACGCGAGGACTTCCGCCGTGACGGCGTACCGAACGTCGACCTCGTGCTGACCACGCAGGAGGTCATCAAGATGATCAAGGAATCCGGCATCCGCTTCCAGATGCTCGAAAAGGAGTCGCCCGACCTGCCGTTCGGCATGGGCAGCGGCGCGGCCGAGATCTTCGGCACCTCCGGCGGCGTGGCGGAGGCGGTGCTCCGCTGCTGCCTGCCCGACAAGAGCAAAAACGTCCTGCGCATGCTCGAGCACAGCGGTCTTCGCGGCACGGAGGCCGTCCGCTTTGTGACCATCCCCGTTAACGGGCGCGACGTGCGCGTCGCCCTGGCCCACGGCCTTGCCAACGCGGCAAAGCTGCTCGATCAAATCGAAAACGGCGAGGTCGAGGTCGACCTGGTCGAGGTCATGTCCTGCCGCACCGGCTGCGTCGGCGGCGCGGGCCAGCCCTACGCGCTGATGAGCACCAAGCTCAAGCGCGCCCACGGCCTGTACGAGATCGACCGCAGCGCGATGTTCAAGCGCAGCGAGCGCAACCCCGTCCTCGACGCGATGTATGCCGCGGGTCTCAATGAGCGCGCGCACGAGCTGCTGCACCACGAGTACAAGGACTGATCCCCTTCATAAAAAGCCGGCCGTGTGTCCACGGCCGACTTTTTCGCCCGACTCATTATTTTTTATAATGCGTCTATTGACAAATTAAGATATTTCCACTAATATATTTTTGAAAATGTATTACAAATTTGAATCGGAGGACAGCCATGGAAGTCCGCAACCTGGTCACATTCTTAAAAGTCACGGAGCTCAAGAGCTTCTCCCGTGCGGCGGAAGCTCTGGATTATTCCCAGTCCGCCGTCACGGTGCAGATCCAGCAGCTCGAGCGCGAGCTGGGCGTGCAGCTCTTTGACCGCATCGGCAAAACGGTCTCCATCACGCAGTACGGCAAGGACTTTGTCTCCTACGCGCGCGACGTGGTGAGCGCCATCGCGCGTGCCAGCGCCTTTGCCTCGTCGGATTCCGAGCTGAGCGGCACCGTGCGCGTCGGCACGCTCAATTCTCTGCTCACCGCCTCGTTCTCTAACATCGTGCCGCTCTACCACGAGCGTTTTCCGCACGTGCAGATCAGCCTGCACGCGGGCAATATCGCCTCCATCACCGAAATGCTCGTCAAGAATGAGCTCGACATCATCTACACGCTCGATGAGCAGATCTTCGACACGCAGTTTGTCAAAGTCTTTGAAGCGCAGGAGGACGTCGTCATCGTGACGAACACGGAAAACCCGCTCTCTGCCCGCGATGATGTGCACCTTGCCGACCTTGTGTCGCACCCGTTCATCCTGATGAACCACGGCAACCCCTACCGCGACCAGTTCGACCGCGAGCTTGCCCGTCAGGATCTAAGTGTCGAGCCGTTTTTGGAGCTCGAGAGCGACACGCTCGCGCTCAAGCTCATCCGCGAGAATCCAGAGTATCTCTCCGTGCTGCCGCGCTACACGGCGAAGATGAGCATTCACAAGGGCAACCTTGCCATCATCCCTGTGGCCGACTGTCAGATGAGCCAGTGGCGGCAGGTGCTTTATCACCGCAACAAGGTCATCACCCCGCAGATCCAGGGCATGCTCGACGTGATCTTAGAGGTCGCGAAAAAGCCGTTTTAAGCAGAATCTCACAAAAAAGCACAGGCGCGCTTTCGCGCGCCTGTGCTTTTTCACTTTACTGTGTCATTACGGCGCAAAATTTGCAAAAAAAGAGTGCAAAATGCAAATCGGCGCGGTATAATAATGGGCAAATTCCGGCGTCCGCGCGCATCGCGCGCCCGCTTTGATCGGAGGGATCACGATATGAGAATTGTCGTCAAGGTCGGCACATCCACGCTGGCACACCCCACGGGGCGGCTGAACATCCAGCGTATGGAAAAGCTGTGCAAGGTTTTAAGCGACCTTAAAAATATGGGACACGAGATCATCCTCGTCTCCTCTGGCGCCATCGCCATGGGCTTTGGCAAGCTCAACCTGAGCGAACGGCCGAAAGACGTGCCGACGAAGCAGGCCTCCGCCGCTGTCGGCCAGTGCGAGTTGATGTACATTTACGACAAGCTCTTCACCGAGTATAACCACACCGTGGCACAGCTGCTCATCACCGCACCGGATATCGAAGAGGGCGGCGTGCGCAAGCAGAACTTCCACAACACGCTCGCGCGGCTTTTAGAGCTCGGCGCGCTGCCGGTCATCAACGAGAACGACACCATCTCCACCGAGGAGTTCGGCATCGGCGACAACGATACGCTCTCTGCCATCGTGGCCGTGACGATCCAGGCGGATCTCCTCATTCTGCTTTCGGACATCGACGGGCTCTTCGACGGAGACCCGCGCAAGAACCCCGACGCGAAGCTCATCGACACGGTGGAAAAGATCGACGAGCACATCATTTCGCTCGGCGGGGGCAGCGGGTCGAATCTCGGCACCGGCGGCATGGCGACCAAGCTCCGCGCCGCGCAGATGGCGACGGCAGCAGGCTGCGAAATGGTCATCGCCAACGGCCAGTCGCCCGAGGTACTCTACGATGTGGCCGCGGGCAAGCGCGTGGGCACAAGATTTTTGGCAAAGAGGGATGAAGCATGACAACGATCGAACTTCTGGAACGCACAAAAGCTGCCTGGGGCAGCATCCGCAGCGCAAGCGCCGAGGAGAAGGACCGGCTGCTGCTCGCGATGGCGGAGAGCCTTGAGGCCAACAGCGAAGATATCCTGCGCGAAAATGCCAAGGACATGGAGGCGGCGAAGGGCACGATCTCCGACGTGATGCTCGACCGTCTCGCCCTGACGGAGAGCCGCATCCACGCGATGGCCGAGGGCATCCGCGAGGCCGCGGCGCTGCCCGACCACGTGGGCCGCGCGCTCGCGCAGTTCAAGCGCCCCAATGGTATGACCATCACCAAGCGGCAGGTGCCGCTCGGTCTGGTCGCCATCATCTACGAGAGCCGCCCGAACGTCACGTCGGACGCCGCGGCGCTGTGCATCAAGAGCGGCAACGTCTGCATGCTGCGCAGCGGCAAGGAGGCCTATCGCTCCTCTCACGCCATCGTCACAGCGCTCAAGGCGGGCGTTGAGTCCGTCGGCGGCGATTCCGACATTGTCAACATCGTTGAGGATACAACGCATGCGAGCGCGCAGGTATTGATGACGGCGGACGGCCTTGTCGACCTGCTGATCCCCCGCGGCGGCAAGGGGCTCATCCGCGCGTGCGTGGAAAATGCAAGCGTTCCCTGCATCGAGACCGGCACGGGCATCTGCCATGTGTACGTCGACAGGGACGCTGACCTCAACATGGCGGTAAAGATCATCGAAAACGCCAAGACGAGCCGCCCGTCCGTCTGCAACGCGGAGGAGGTCTGCCTTGTCCACCGCGACATTGCAAAGGAATTTCTCCCCAAGCTCAAGGCCGCGCTTGTCGACAAGCGTAGAGAATCGGGCCTTGTCCCCGTCGAGCTGCGGCTCGACGAAGCCGCGGCGGAGATCATTCCCGGCACGGCGGCAACGGAGCTCGACTTCGACACGGAATTTCTCGATTACATTCTCGCCGTCGCGGTCGTAGATGATCTGGATGCGGCCATCGCACATGTCCAGCATCACTCGACGCACCACAGCGATTGCATCGTGACCGAGAACCAAGCCGCGGCCGACCGCTTTGTCGACGAGGTCGACAGCGCGGCGGTGTACGTCAACGTCTCCACCCGCTTCACCGACGGCGGGGAGTTCGGCCTCGGCTGCGAGATGGGCATTTCGACGCAGAAGCTCCACGCGCGCGGCCCGATGGGGCTCGACGAGCTGAGCACCTATAAATACGTCATCACCGGCAGCGGCCAGATTCGATAACAGGAAAGGCGCACACTCCGATGTACCACAACGACAAAAAGTACGCATTGACAAACTGCGTGCTTCTCGACGGCTCTGAGCACATGGAGCCGCAGACGGGCAAGGCCGTCTGCATCGACGGCGAGAAAATCAATGAGATCGTCGACGCACAGCATATCCCCGCAGGCTATGAGGCAGTCGACCTCGGCGGAAAATATGTGCTGCCGGGTCTCATCAACATGCACGTGCACCTGCCCGCCTCGGGCAAGCCGAAAAAGAAGGCGAGCGACCCCAAAAAGCTCGTCAAGCTCATCACCTTCTGCGCGCTGACGAACAGGATCGGCGTCAACATGTGCGAGGGCTACGCCAAAACCGAGCTGCTCTCCGGCGTCACGACCATCCGCACAGTCGGCGGCGTCGCCGATTACGACACAAAAATTCGCGACCTCGCCGCGGCGGGCAAAATTCTTGCCCCGCGCGTGCTGGCGTCGAACATGGCGGTCTCCGTCCCCGGCGGGCACATGGCGGGTTCGCTCGCCTACGAGGCGCACTCCGCCGAAGAGGCCGCGGCGCTCGTCGAAAAGATCGCCGCCGAAAAGCCCGACCTCATCAAGCTGATGATCACCGGTGGCGTGCTGGACGCCGAAGTCGTGGGCGAGCCGGGCGTGCTGCGCATGCAGCCCGAGCTTGTCAAGGCCGCGTGCAACAAGGCACATTCGCTCGGCATGATCGTCGCGGCGCACGTTGAGAGCCCTGATGGCGTGATGGTCGCGCTGCAAAACGGCGTCGACTCCATCGAGCACGGCGCGCAGCCAAGCGATGAAATGATCACGCTCTTCAAGCAGCGCAAGGCGTTCCAAATTTCGACCATTTCCCCCGCCCTGCCCTACGCGCTCTTCGACCGCAGCATTTCGCACGCGACGTATGAGCAGCAGGAAAACGGCAAGATCGTCTTCGACGGCATCGTCGCGCTCGCAAAGGCAAACCTCGCCGCGGGCGTGCCAGTCGGTCTCGGCACGGACGTCGGCTGCCCGTACATCACACATTACGACATGTGGCGCGAGCTGCACTATTTCGTCAAATACTGCGGCGTGACGCCCGCGTTCGCGCTCTACAGCGCGACGAAACTCAATGCCCGGCTCGCGGGCATCGGTGATCTGACCGGTAGCATTGAGGCGGACAAGCAGGCCGACCCGATCGTCTGCTCCAGCAACCCTCTTCAGAATTTGAGCGCGCTGCGTGAGCTCGACATGGTCGTCAAGGGCGGCTACCGCATCAACAAGCCGCAGATCAAAAAGATGGATGAGGTCGAGCGCGAGCTCGACAAGTTCCTGTAAGCGCTATGAAATACTTGGTACTATCCGACTCGCACGGCAATGTCGACAACATGGTGCGCGCGGTAGAGCTCGTAAAGCCGCAGGGCATCATCCACCTTGGCGACGGCTGGCGCGATGTTGAGGAGCTGCGTGAACTTTTCCCCAGCCTGCCGCTCGAGCAGGTCCCCGGCAACTGCGACTTCGGGCGCTTTGAAGCGCTTGAGCGCGTGCTGATTCTGGACGATCACCGCGTGCTCATCGCGCACGGGCACACGTTAGGGGTGAAGACCGGACTTCTCCGCGCGCAGTACCGCGCGCTCGAGATGAACGCCGACATTCTGCTCTTCGGCCACACGCACGTGCCGCTCGTGGACGCGGCGTCGCGGCCGATGATGATGAATCCCGGTTCGATTGGCGATCCCCGCCGCCCGACCTACGGCGTACTCGAATTCAGGGACGGACAAATTTACCCGTCGGTCTTTCGGCTGGACGCATAACAAAAAAAGAGATGTACCATGCGGTACATCTCTTTTCCTTTTCTCACTCGTTCCAATCTCGCACCTGCTCGCGCAGCCAGTCGCACCAGGCGTCCACCCCTTCGCCGGTCTTGGCGGAGAGGGGGAATATCTTGAGCTTTGGGTTGCGCATGTGCGCGTATTCGACGACCTTTTCCATGTCGAAGTCGAAATACGGCAGCACGTCGATCTTGTTGATGATGAGTGCGTCGCACACGGTGAAGATGAGCGGGTACTTGAGCGGCTTGTCGTGTCCCTCCGGCACGGAGAGGATCATCGCGTTTTTGACCGCGCCCGTGTCGAACTCCGCGGGGCAGACGAGGTTGCCGACGTTTTCGAGCACGACGAGGTCCAAGTCCTTCGTGCCGATCTCCTTGAGACCCTGCTCCGTCATGCTTGCATCGAGGTGGCACATGCCGCCCGTGTGGAGCTGGATGGTCTTGACGCCCGCGTCCGCGATGGTCTTTGCGTCCACGTCGGAGTCGATGTCCGCCTCCATCACGCCGATGCGCAGCTCATCCTTGAGCGCTTCAAGCGTGCGCAGCAGCGTCGTCGTCTTGCCGCTGCCCGGCGAGGACATCAGGTTCAGCAGAAACGTTCTGTCCTGCTTGAGCTGCACGCGCAGGCGCGCGGCCTCGCGGTCGTTGTCGGCGAAGACGCTCTCCTTCACCTCGATGATCTTATAGGGTTCTGTCATGTTGCCTCGATCTCCTTTAAGTTGATCTCGCTACCCTGCTTGAGCCACGTTTTTTCGCTGCCGCAGTGCGGGCAGGTGCGGCCAAACTGCACCGTGGGATAGTCGCGCCCGCAGCCCTCGCAGTACGTAACGGCGGGGATGGTCTCGATCTTGAGCGCGGCCTCCGGTAAAAGCTCGGTCTTCTTGACTGCCCAGTTCCAGCAGCTTTCGAGTTCGTGCGGGATCGCACCGGACACCTCGCCGAGCTCGAGCGTCACGGACGCGACGTTCGTCAGGCCGTTTTCCTCTCCGATCTTTTCCACGCTCTTGATGACGTGGAAGACAATGCCCAGCTCGTGCATTACTTGCTCTTTCTCGCCGCACGCTTGATCTTGAACTCACGCTTGATCATGTACGGCAGGATGGCCTTCATCTTGTCCTCACAGGCGTACATCTTGCTGCACTCCGGTCTCTCGCGGTGCAGGTGGATGGCGTCGAACGCGCACTTCGTCGTGCAGACGCCGCAGCCGATGCACTTGTTCGGGTCGACGATGCTCGCGCCGCAGCTAAGGCAGCGCGCGGTCTCCTTTTTGATCTGCTCTTCGGTGAACGCGACGCGCTCGTCGCTAAACGTCCTGCGCAGCACCTCGTTATAGCCGATGCGCTGGCGCGGCGTTGTGTCGTAATTGACGGGGATCAGAGCGTTCTCCTTGTCGAGCTCAATGAACTGGCGGCGGTTGCGGCCGACCGTCAACGTCGCGTGCTGGACAAAACGGTGCAGCGAGATCGCGCCCTCCTTGCCCGCGGCGATGGCGTCGATGGCAAATTTCTGACCCGTATAAGCGTCGCCGCCGACGAAGATATCCTTTTCCGCCGTCTGATACGTGACGGGGTCTGCCTTGACCGTGCCGTTGGGGTTGAACTCAACAGCGGTGTCGGTGAGCAGCTCACGCCAGTCGACCTTCTGGCCGATGCAGTAGAGAACCGTCGTGCACTCGGCCTGCTCGCTCACACTGTCATCAAACTCAGGTGCGAAGCGGCCCTCGCCGTTCTTGACGCGCGTGCACTTGCGGAACCTGATGCCCGCGCACTTGCCGTCCTCCACCACGATCTCGGTCTGGCCCCAGCCGGCGTGGACGGTGATGCCGTCGCGCTCGCACTCGCTGCGGTCTTCCTCGCCCATCGGCATATCGTCGTAAGCCTCTAAGCAGTAGAGGTCAACGCTCTCCGCGCCGCAGCGCACCGCCGTGCGCGCAACGTCCGCGCCGATGTTGCCGCCGCCGATGACGACGACCTTACCGGAAAGCGTCTTCTTTTCATGCAGGTTGACCTGCCGCATAAAGTCGATACCCGCCATGACGCCGTCCGCGTCGCCGCCGGGGATGTTCAGCTTGCCGCCGGACTGGAGGCCGACGGCCACGTAGAAGCTCTGATAGCCCTGCTCGCGCAGCTGCGCGATGGTCACGTCTTTTCCGACCTCCACGCCGCAGCGGAACTCGACACCGAGTTCACGCAAGATGTCGATCTCTGCCTCCACCACGTCTTTTTCAAGGCGGAAGCTCGGAATGCCGTTCATCAGCATGCCGCCGGGACGCGCTTCCCTTTCAAACACCGTCGGGCGGTAGCCCTTTTCAGCGAGGTAGTATGCGCACGACAGGCCCGCGGGGCCGCCGCCGATGACGGCGATCTTCTCGGAAAATTCGCCGTCGACCTTCGGAATGACCTTTTCGGGCACAAAGCGCGTTTCCGCGTTTAAGTCCTGCTGGGCAATGAAGCGCTTGACCTCGTCGATGGCGACGGCCTGATCGACCGTACCGCGCGTGCAGGCATCCTCGCAGCGGCGGTTGCAGATGCGGCCGCAGACCGCGGGGAACGGATTTTCGCGCTTGATGAGCTGCAAGGCTTCGCGGTACTTGCCCTGCGCGGCAAGCTTCAGATAGCCCTGCACCGCGATGTGCGCCGGGCAGGCCGTCTTGCACGGCGAGGTGCCGGTATCGTAGCAGTTGATGCGGTTCCTGTCGCGGTAGTCGATGCTCCACTTTTCCGGCCCCCACTTGACATCGTCGGGTAATTCCTGACGGGGATATTCGATGTAGCCGTCCTTCGTGCAGAGCTTCTGTCCCAACTTGACCGCGCCCGCGGGGCAGTTTTCGACGCAGCGGCCGCAGGCGACACAGCTCTCGCTCTCGACGCTCGCAACATACGCGCTGCGCGACAGGTTCGGCGTGTTGAACAGCTGCGATGTGCGCAGCGCGTTGCAGACATTGACGTTGCAGTTGCAGATGCCGAAAATTTTCTGCTCACCGTCGATATTCGTGATCTGGTGGACAAAGCCGTTGTCCTCGGCCTTTTTGAAAATTTCGAGCGCTTCGTCCTTCGTGATGTATTCGCCGCGCTGTGTTTCGACGATGTAGTCGGCCATGTCGCCCACACCGATGCACCAGCTTTCGGCGTCGTCGCCGCAGCCCTCGCCGAGCTTGGCGCGGCTAGCGCGGCAGGAGCACATGCTCTTGGCGTACTTGCCCTCGTACTTGCTGAGCCAGTAGGAGATGTGCTCTAAGTCAACGGACTCGTTCTCTGTCTCGATGGCCTTTTCCACAGGGATAACGTGCATGCCGATGCCTGCGCCTCCCGGCGGCACCATGGGCGTGATCTTTTCGAGCGGAAGCATCGTCATGCGCTCAAAGAACGCCGCGACCTCGGGATGCTCGTCGATCTGGCTTTTGCGCATGTTCAGAAATTCCGCGCTGCCGGGGACGAACAGCGGCAGCACCCAGCGCTTTTCATGCTTGGGGTTTTTGCCGTCCAGGTTCTCCCAGTTGTACTCGATGATGCCTGTCCACGCCATCTCCGTCAGGAGCTTTTCGAGCGGCTCGCGCTCCATTTTGGTGAGCTTCATCAATTGCTCGGTCGTCTTGGGCTTGCGCACGCCCATTTTGAGCGCAACGTCGACCATCTCGTCGGTCATCACGCCGGCAAGGCCCCAGTACTCGGGGTCGTCTGCCGTGGCCTTGAGGCCGATGCGGTTCGTGATCATACTGCCGAGCTTGAGGACGTTTTCGCGCGGGGCGTCCGTGCGGGGTATTTTGAAATCCAGTTTACTCTTGTCGAGAGGGAAATTCGTGGGCTTGCTGCCGTTGATATCGCTCATGTTCCTGCTCTCCCTTTTCGCGGCGTACCGCGTGCTTGCCGCCGCGCAGCAAAAATATCGCGCGGCGATCATCACCTATCTTATCCAAGCTCTATTTTACAGGAAAATGTTGGATTTTTTCATTGACTGATTCCATAAACCGCAGTCATATCGCTCAATTCCCTGCATTTTTGCGCAGATCGGCAGAATTGTCCAAATTTACAGATCAAGGAACCGCCGCGCAAGCGCGGGCACATTGGTGTTTTTGAGGCACACGACGTTCAGCTCATGCACGCCCGTGAGCGGCGGGCAGGAAAAATGCCCGAACTGCGCATCATTCTTGACGACGGCCTCGTAGAGGAAGCTCACGCCGCAGCCCTCGCTCACCAGATGCCGGATGAGCTTGAAGCTGCTGATGCAGACATTCGCGCGAAACGCCTCGACCGTGTAGCCGCACTGCATGAGCTCTCGCTCTAAAATCTTTCGCGTACCGGAGCCAGGCTCGCGCAGGATGAGCCGCTCGGAAAAGAGCTCATCCATCGGCACCTCGCGGCCCGAAAACGGGTGATCTTTCGCGCAGATGCCAATGTAGGGCTCGTTGCGCAGCAGAAAGCTCTCGTACCGGCTCTTGTCGAAAATGCCCTCAAGCACGACGAAGTCAAGCTCACCTCCCTCGAGCTGGGCGAGCAGGTGTGCCGTATTGTCGACGGTAAAAAAGAGCTCGTTGTCCGGTTCTTTCAAAAAGCGGGTGATCTGCGGCAGCAGGATATAGTCGCCGATGGACTTCGTCGCGCCGATGCGAAGGCTCGTCTTCTCCTGCCGTTTGAGCGCGCGGCGCAGCTCCTCGTCCTGATAGCGCTGGCTGATGGCGTAGATCTCAAGCGTTTCGCCCTGCGGCGTTTTTCTGAGCTTTCGGCTGTCGTAGGTAAAAAGGCGCACGCCGTACAGCGCTTCGAGCGCCTGAATTTGTTTCGTCACGGCGGGCTGCGTCAAATGCAGCTGCTCCGCCGCCTTGCGGTAGTTCATCGTGGCGCACACGGTCAAAAAGGTCTCAAGCCGCTGGTCCATGTTCTCTCTCCTTTGTCGATAACAAACAGGAATCGACATATTCTTATTTATAATTTTATTATATCATAGGTCAGTGATATAATACACCCGCAACACGCATTGGAGGAGAGAAAAAGCACATGAAATTTATCGAATCCGTAAAGAAAATGCTGCCCGGCTGCGCCATCGCGCTCGTCATCGCCGTGGTGGCCAAGTTTTTAGAGCAGCTGGAGGAATCCGTGGGGCTGCACCTGATCGGCGCGTCGGTCATCGCGATGTTCATCGGCATGATCGTGAACCGCTTTTACGCGCCGAATGACAAGACGAAGCCCGGCATCAAATTCACCTCGAAGAAAATTCTGAAATTCGCCATCATCCTGCTCGGCGCCAGCCTGAACATCACGACCGTGCTGACGGTCGGTAAGTTCTCGCTCACCGTCATGCTCTTCACACTGGCGACGTGCTTCGGCCTCGGCTATGTGATCGGCAAGGCGCTGGGGCTTGATTGGAAGACGAGCAGCCTCATCAACGCGGGCACGGGCATCTGCGGCGGCAGCGCCATCGCCGCCATCGCGCCGGTCATCGAGGCAACGGACATGGACATCGCCTACGGCATGTCGGCAACGTTCCTCTTTGACACGATCATGGTCGTCGTGTTCCCGCTGCTCGGCCGCGCGATGAGCCTTTCCGACGCGGCGTTCGGCCTGTGGGCCGGCACGGCGGTCAACGACACCTCGAGCGTCGTCGCCACGGGCTACGCCTTCAGCGAGGCCGCAGGCGACTTTGCCACGATGGTCAAGCTGACGCGCACACTCGCCATCATCCCGACGGTGCTGGTCTTCGCCGCCATCAGCGTGCACCTCAAGAAAAAGGCCGCCGCGCAAAGCGGCGACCATGGCGTCAAGGTCAATATGAAGTCGGTGTTCCCGTGGTTCATCCTCGGTTTCCTTGCAATGTCCATTCTGTGCAGCGTCGGCGTCATTCCCGCGGGCCTCGCTACGACGCTCAAGAGTATCAGCAAGTTCCTGATGGTCGCGGCGCTCGCCGCCATCGGCCTCAATACGAACTTCGCGGCGCTGTGCAAGTCTGGCGCAAAGCCGATGCTTCACGGCTTCATCATTTCGCTGCTGGTCGTTCTTGTGGCGATTGCGGTCGAATATGTGCTCGGCATCGCGCCGAGCGGCACGCTCATTTAATCGTCCGCCGAAAGGATGAGAGCGCAGCGGTTCCGCACATCGAGCGCGTCGAAATAGCGCTGCTCGAAAGGGATCCAGCGGTCGAAAAACTGCTTTGCATGCGCGGGCGCATTCCGTTTGAGGATGCGCTCGCGCTGTTTTTCTGCCGAAATCGGCAGAAAAACGGATAGATCGTAGTACGGCGCAAGGTCGGGGTGCATGGAGTACGCGCCCTCGACAATGTTGAGTGTTCCCGCCTTAATCCGCTGCGGCGGGGCGATGGTAATCGTCGCGCAGTCGAAGCGGCGGTAGTCGACGGGTCTTCCCTCGCGCAGAGGGATCAGCACCTCTTCCAAAAAGCGCTCGCGGTCGACGTTGCCGCCGGGCTGCGTGAAGCGCGCCTCTGTGCGCTGCTCGGGCCGGAGGAAAAAGTCGTCCATGTGGAAGACAGGGCAGCCGTAAACATTTTGCAGCAGCTCGCCGAGCGTCGTCTTGCCGCTGGCGCTGCCGCCCTCGATGGCGACGAGCACGCGGCTTCTTTCCGCCGTCAGGCGGTCGATGCGCGCAAACAGCGGCAGCGCGCGGGCGAAGTCGCGCCGCAGGACGCGGTACGCGGGCGCGTAGTTCTGCCGAAATATCTCGGAGTGGTGCAGCGGCGGAAAGCCGTCCTTGCGCCATCTCTCAACAGCTTCCGCCGTCTCCTGCACAGAAAACGGCAGCTCGCCCGCGTCGGCCATTGTCTGCAAGGCGGTGAGCATCGCTTCGAGCTTTTCGCGCCCGCACTCCTCGTGCCGCGCAGAGAGGGCGAAGAGCCGCGCAAACGTCTCCGCGCTCAAGCCGTCCTGCAAAATGCCGAGGTGCACACGGCAGTAGTCGCCGCCGAGCAGCTCGACGAGTTCGGAGATACGGTCACCGCTTCGCGCCGCTTCGGCGCGGATGTAGTCTGCGGCGGCGGACGGGTCGGCGATCAGATGCTCGCAGCCAAAGGCGCTCTGATAGAGCGCCTTGAAGACGTCCTGAAGCGCCAACTCTGGATAGCGCGCGCAGTGGGCGCGCAGAAAGTCGCGAATATCGGTAAAATTCGTCATAGCGGCGGGGTTCCTTTACCAAAAAGTTTCGTTTATCATAGCGCTTTTTCGCCCCTTTCGCAAGGGGCAAGGGATTGACAGCCCTGCGCTTTTTTGATAAAATTCCTGCGTCGGCACAAGCCGGCAGCGTTGGCACAAGCTGACTTTTCTTCCGCGCGTTCCCTGAAAGCAAACGAGGTATCACCAAGGTATCAATCTCCCTGCAAGGGGAATATTGATGCCTTTTCTTTGTCTTTTCAAGGGTTTTCGCGCAGAAAACAAGACGCAAGAGAGGATGAGAACACCGTGACGATCCTTGTCATCGACGGCCAGGGCGGGAAGCTCGGCAAAACTTTGGTCGAGAACATCAAAAAGTCCTTCCCGCACCTCGAGATCATGGCGGTCGGTACGAACAGCGCCGCTTCCGACGTGATGCGCCGCGCGGGCGCTGACCGCGTGGCCACGGGCGAAAACCCCGTCATCGTGGCCTGCCGCAGCGCACAGATCATCGTCGGCCCCATCGGCATCGCGATCGCCGATGCGCTGATGGGCGAGATCTCCCCCGCCATGGCAAACGCCGTCGCGTCAAGCAATGCCTACCGTGTGCTCATCCCGATGAATCTATGCAGCACGTATGTCGCGGGCGTGGACAAAAAGTCCTCCGCTATTCTGGACGACGCCATGGCGCACATCCGTTCGCTGCTCGAAGGAAGGGAGAACAAACCATGAACAACGCTGCCACTGCAACTGCCCGTACCGCTTCCCCGGTGAGAAAACTCACCTATTCCGCGCTCTTCCTCGCCTTGGCGATGGTCCTGCCGTTTTTGACCGGTCAGATCCCCGAGATCGGCTCCATGCTCTGTCCCATGCACATTCCCGCGCTGCTGTGCGGCTTCATGTGCGGCTGGCCGTGGGGACTCGCGGTCGGCTTTATCTCCCCGCTGCTGCGCTCGATGTCCGGCATGCCGCCGATCTGGATCGCTATTCCCATGGCGTTTGAAATGGCGACCTACGGCGCCATCGCCGGTCTTCTGTACCGCAAGCTGCCGAAAACAGGCTGGCGCATCTATGCCTCGCTCATCTCCGCGATGGTCGCGGGCCGCCTTGTGTGGGGGCTTGTGAAGTTTCTGCTCGCGGGCCTTCAGGGCACGGAGTTCAGCCTCGCCCTCTTCCTCTCCGGCGCGGTGACGACGGCCATCCCCGGCATCATCTTGCAGCTCATCCTCATTCCCATCCTTGTGGTGGTAATGGAGCGCACAAATATGGCGCTCGACGTGTGAGCACTTGATAAAAACAGAAAAGGACTTGGACAAAAGCGTCCAAGTCCTTTTCTTTATTCCTCCGCTTTACTCAGCAGCTTCGGCGCGCTCGTGTCCATCAAAAACGCCCCGAGCGGCGCGGTGATGACGATGCCGAGCACCGCGACTGACAGCACGATGCTGCCGCAGGGCAGCCCCGCCGCAAGCGGCACCGAGCCGATGGCCGCCTGCACCGTCGCCTTGGGAAGATAGGCAAACACGCAGTAAAGCCTCTCTTTCGCCGTAAGCGGCGTTCTGACAAGGCAAAGGCACACACCCACGGCGCGGAAAATGAGCGCCGAGAAGATCATGCCGACCGCCGCAAGGCCCACGCCCGCCATATAGCGGATATCGACCGCCGCTCCGACGAGGACGAACAAAACGACCTCCGCCGCCAGCCATAGCTTGCCGAATTTTTCAGAGAGCCGCTTGGCAACGAACGGCGTGCACTTCATCTTAAGTAAGCACGCCATGCTGACGACCGCGAGCAGACCCGACACGGGCACGATGCCCTCGAGCCAGCCCTCCGCCGCGACGAGCAGCAGCGAGACCCCCAGCACGATGATGACCTTCATGCTGTTGCGGATGCAGTGCGATCGGGCATAGGCAGTCTCGAAAAAGCGGCTGAGCAACCACCCGACAAGCGCACCCAGCGCAACGCCGAGCACGATCGACGCAGGGATGCTCAAAAAGTCCGCAGCGTTGGCACTGCCGCCCTGCGCCGTGTGCAGAAACGTTGTAAACAGCACAATGACGAAGATATCGTCGCACGATGCGCCGGCCAGGATCATCTGCGGGATGCTCTTGTCCGTTCCGCGGCCGCTTTCCATCAGCTGCACCATGCGCGGCACGACGACCGCGGGCGACACCGCCGCGAGCACCGCGCCCATGACCGCCGCCTCCGCGCGCGTGACGCCGAGGAAGTACGGCGCGAGCAGCACATAGCCGATGATCTCGCACGTTGCGGGCAGGCACGACATCAAGATCGCCGGACGGCCGACCTTTTTGAGGTCGCCCAAATCGAGCGACAGTCCCGCCTTGAGCAGGATAATAACGAGCGCGAGCTTGCGCAGGTCGGCTGAGATCGACAAAATCGAGCCGTCCAGCACGTTGAGCACGCACGGCCCCAGCAGGATGCCCGTCGCCAGCATGCCGATGATGCGCGGCAGCTTCAGCTTCTGACACAGCGCGGCCAGCGCAAGGCCAACAAAAAAGACGAGTGCGAGTGAAGTTAACATAAATTTCATCCTCCGGACACAAAAAAGCTGATGCCCCCTGTGACCGTTCAAAATCACAGAAGTCATCAGCTCAAAAAAGCGGTTTCGGCAGTGCCGTGGGAGAACCTCATTCCCGACTGCGCAGTATAGCAAAGCGCGGGCAAAAATGCAAGCCCTTTTTCAAAAATCAGCGCTCGAACGTCACCTGATAGGCCCCCAACACCTGCATGCAGGGGATGACGGCGGCATTTTGCCAAGGCTGACACCGTGCGCGCCGCCTGCAAAGCGCCAGGCGAATTCACAGTCGCAGAATTCCTTGTTTGCTGTGATCTTCTCCGCGGGCACGAGCGTAAACGTACCGTCTTTCAAGTAATAGCAGCCTACGTTGTCCTTTTCCGCAGGGCAGCCGCCCTCGATGCCGACGCCGGTGAACGAGATCGTCAGCTCCGGCAGCGTGAAGGTCGTCTTTTTGCCGTCCTTCGTAAAGGGAACATCGTCCCAGCGGCCGATGTTGACCCAGCCGCGATTGTCGGCTTTTTCCGCGGCAGTGTTGAACTCGAGAGCCCCCGTTTTGCCGTCGCGCACCTCCGCGTTGATGCGCAGCACCGGCCGCAGCGAGGCAAAGCCCTCCGGCAGCAGGGCGCGCAGACGGTCCTGCTCCGCGCCGTAGGCCATGACAAACTGTTCAACGGTCATTGCGCTTCCTCTGTTTCCTTTTGTGCGCGCTCCGCGTCTTGCCTCAGCAGCCGCAGATAGGCATCGAGATAGAGCTTATGCGTCACGCTTAAAAGTGCCGAGCGCAGCAGTTCCTTTTCATCCGACTCGTCCTGTCCGACGCTTGCAAGATGGTCGCTCGCGCCGAAGACATAGCGGATGAGATTTTCAAATTCCTCGCAGAAGTAGTGATAAGCGGTCGGCAGATCGTAGGTCTCGTGCTGAATGCCGATCAGCGCGCGGATGTCGTCCATCGCGACGACGCTATTGATGCACGAGACAAAGATGAGGTACGCAATGCTCTCCGCGCCGTAGGCCTTTTTCTCTGGCCCGGGGATGATCTTCTGCTTAACATAATTGCTGACCATCGAGGCCGTGATGGGACTGAGCCCGCATCCCGTGATGGATTGATTGACATAACGCGTCACCTGTTCGAGATACAGCCCCACGTCGGGGATCTCCCCGAGCCGCGGGATATGAAAGCTTCGGACAGACTCCGCCAGACGGCTGCGCATATTTTCGTCCATAGCTGCTCCTCCGTTCAAACTGCGTTTTCATCATCTTAAACTTTGGTTAAAAAAATGTCAATAAGTTTTTTAAAAACCGATTGACAGTTATTGAAAATCGTTGTATTGTAGTCAAAGATAATTTCACCTGACAACAGGTTTTTGAATAACCGATTATTTTTTTGGAGGCTTCCCCATGATGAAACTGATCGCCGACTCCTCTGCCAACCTCACGATGCTGGAGGGCGTAACCTATCAGAGCGTGCCCATGACCATCCGCGCCGGCGAGCGCGACTTCGTGGACGATGAAACGCTCGACACGCATGAGCTGCTCGACTATCTCGCGGCCCACAACGGCAAATCCGGCACGGCCTGCCCCAGCCTCGACGGCTGGCTCAAGGCGTTCGAGGGCGCGGATGAGATTTTCGTCATTACCATCACAAGCAGCCTGTCCGGCACCTGTGCCTCGGCCATGGCCGCACGCGACGTGTATCTCCAGTCGCATCCCGAGGTCAAAATTCACATCTTTGACACGCTGAGCACGGGACCGGAGATGCAGTTGCTCGCAGAGAAGCTCGCAGAGCTGCACGCCAAGGGCCTCCCCTTCGATGTGGTCTGCGAAAAGGCACAGGAATATCTTGCCACCACGCACCTCTTCTTCAGTCTTAAGTCCCTGCACAATCTGGCGCAAAACGGCCGCGTCAGCAAAATCGCCGCGGGCGCCATCGGCATTCTCGGCATTCACATCCTCGCCACCGCAAGTCTTGAGGGCACGATCCAGCCCGTTGAAAAATGCCGCGGCGAAAAAAAGACGTGCGCGGCGATGGTACAGAAACTTCTGGAAGCTGACTACCACGGCGGCAAGGTGCGCATTCACCACGCCGAAAATCCAGAGGCGGCTGGGGCGCTCGCCGCTTCGCTGCACGGGCACTTTCCTGAAGCAGACATTGAGATCCGTCCCTGCCGTGGTCTTTGCAGCTACTATGCCGAGCGCGGCGGCGTGATCGTCGGTTTTGAGACGATGTAAAACCGAACAGACAGCAAAAAGCAGACGGCCTGCGCGAGCCGTCTGCTTTTCTTTATCTCTGCCATTAGGCAGTTGGAGTGGTATCGGAGGTACTGTCGCCCGCTGGGGCGTTGCCGTCAGCGGGGCTTCCCTGCCCACTGGGCGGTGTGGGGCGCTCGCCGCTGGGCATTTCGGGCACTTCCCCGTCGGGAAGCTCTGACTTCTCGCCGTTTGGCATCTGACCGTCAAAGCTCTCGGGCGGTTCACCGTCTGGCTTCTGTCCGCCGCCGGGGAAGCCGCCGCCCATGCCCATGCCGGTGGAAACCGTCCCGCTCTGCGCGGTCCCTTCGGTGGAGCTGTCGCCCGCCTTGAGGGTATACGCACTGTCCGCCACCACATCGGCAGATGAGAAGAGGATGAAGTTCGCACCGCATCTGGCTGTGCCGCTGTACACAGCATTGCCGTCGGCGTCTTCAATCGTGAAATCCGCGTCCGCGGCGATCAGGCTGCTCTGCGTACTGCCCGGCATGCCGCCAAAGCCCGTTGAGCCGTAAATGACGCAGGGCTGCGTGGCCTCCAGGTTCATGCCCATGCCGCTGCTGCCGCCCGCGGCGAGCACCGTGCCGCCCGAAACGGTGATGGTGCCGTCGGCGTCCAGCGGCTCGTTGTCCGCCGTGTTGTCCGTCCACACGATCACTGTGCCGCCCGTGATGGTCAGGTCGCCGTTGGAGTCAAAGCCGTCTCCGCCGGAGGTATAAGTGTCGATCGCACCGCCGGAGATCGTCATCGTGAAGTCGTAGTCCGTCAGGTCGGAATTTGCCGCATTCAGGCAGTCGTCCGAGGCGTTGATCGTAATATCACCGGAGCAAACGTTCAGCTCCGCGCCCTCAAGGCCCTCGCAGCAATTCGTGATGTCGATCGTGGGGCCGTCCGTGCCGTCCGCACCGATGTTCAGCACCAAGTCGCAGTGAATGGCGTCATCCGCGGCGTCGATGGTCAGCGTGCCGCTCTCGACGTTCAAAAGCTGCTCGGCGTTGATGGCGTCGTTGACGGGTGCATCGATATTCAGCGTCAAATCGCGGATGGTCAGCGACGCTTCGCCGTCCTCGTCCGTCGTCGCGCCGGATTTGATACCGTTTTTGCCGTTGGCCGTGATGGTGAGTTCGCCGTCGCCGCAGAGGGTGACGGTCGAGCCGTCCTTGCACTTAATGACGGCGTTTTCGGCATTTTCGTTTTCGGGGTAGTTGTCGTCATTGTTCTGCTCGGTATCGCTCAGGGAATTTTCCGTACCGTTGGAAACAAGGATGGTCACCTCGCTCGACTTGCCGCAGGTGATGGCGGCGGTGTTCTCACTCGTAAGTGTCAGGCCGTCCAGCACCAGCGTCACGCCGGTCGTACCCTTTTTCACCTTGATGGAGCCGTCCGCGCAGCTGCCGGAGACGGTGTAGGTACCACTCGACGTGATCGTGAGCGCTGTGCCGTCGATCTCGTAGCCCGTGTCCGTCTCGCCCGCAGCGGTCACGCCGCTGTCGGTAAAGGTAAAGGTCACATTGCTTGCCGTGTCCGCCGTACTATTATTTATCGTACCGGCGCAGGCCGTGAGCGACAGCGCCAGCGCCGACGCGCACAGGAAAGGCAGTAGTTTTTTCATCATAATATCTCCTCAATCAATGATCTCGCATGGTACCCCCGGGGCGGGCGCGAGCTTTTTTCACTCTCTGCACCCGCTTCTTTGAGCCTGACGACAGCATACCCGCTTTGCCTAAAGGTTACCTAAAGAAAATAAAGATTTTACCTTTAGGTTTCTTTTAGGTTGCGCGTTCATATTTGAGCGCACAAAGGAGGTTCGACACCATGGCGATTCAATGCTGTTTTGAACGATATGAAAAGAAATACTGCCTGACCCTTTCCCAGCAGCGTTTTTTATTGGAGCGGATGACACCCTACATGAAAAAGGACGCGTACGGCGAGTACACCATCTGCAACATTTATTATGATACCGACGACTACCGCCTGATTCGCGCGTCGCTCGAAAAGCCCGTCTATAAGGAAAAGCTGCGCGTGCGCAGCTACGGCGTGCCGCAGGAGGACGGCAAGGTCTTCGTCGAGCTCAAGAAGAAGTTCGACGGCGTCGTCTATAAGCGCCGCATCACAACGGGCATCCAGAACGTGGAGCCGTTTCTCTCCGGCGAGCTGCCGAGTGAAAACTTCGGCCAGATTGGACGCGAGATCGGCTATTTTCAGTCGTTTTATCACACCGCGCCCAAGGTCTTCATCGGCTACGACCGGCTCGCCTTTGCGGGCATCGACGATCCGCAGCTCCGCATCACGTTCGACACGAACTTACGGTGGCGCGACACGGATGTCGACCTCCGCCTCGGCGACCACGGCGCGCCCATCGCGCTGCCCTGCGGCGATGTGCTGATGGAGGTCAAGATTCCCGGCGCGTGCCCGCTGTGGCTCTGCCATCTACTCTCCGACGTCGGGGCGTTCCCCGCGTCGTTTTCCAAATACGGTGCCTGCTACCGTGACGAGTTGTCCGCAGGCGTCCACACGACCAATTTAAAGGAGGATACCTTCTGTGCTTAACTCGATCTTAGGAAGCGAATTGACGCTCGTCTCGTTTCTCATCTGTACGGCGGTGTCGCTGCTGCTCGGCGTCGGCACGGCGCTCGTTTCCATGTACCGTTCGCGTACGACGCAGAGCTTCGCTGTCACGCTCGCGATTTTGCCCGCCGTGGTGCAGCTTGTCATCATGCTGGTGAACGGCAACCTCGGCGCGGGCGTCGCCGTGGCGGGTGCGTTTGGGCTCGTGCGCTTCCGCTCCGCGCCGGGCACAGCGAAGGAGATTGGAGCGCTGTTCCTCGCGATGGCCATCGGCCTTGCGACCGGCATGGGCTATGTATGGCTCGCCGTCATGGTGTTTGCCATCGTCTCGGCGGTGATGCTGCTGCTCACGGCGGTGAATTTCGGCGGCGCGGACGAGCACGAGCGCGTGCTCAGGATCACGATCCCCGAAAGTCTTGACTACGACGGATTGTTCGACGATCTCTTTGAAAAGTACACCAAGTCCTGCGTGCTCGAGCGCGTGAAAACGAGCAACATGGGCACGCTCTACGAGCTCACCTACCGCGTCACGCTCCCTGATGACCACGCGCCCAAGGCGTTTTTGGACGAACTGCGCTGCCGCAACGGCAACCTCAACATCACCTGCGGGCGCGAGGCGACGAAGGACGCGCTCTGAGGCATCTTGATTTTTGCCCGCGCGCTCTTTATACTACACGTATCACCAGAAATCAGAGGGGGGACCTTTTATGCGGCTGCTGATCGCAGAGGACGAGGTCGATCTCGCCGAGGCGCTGACGGTCTTTTTTGAAAAAAATCACTTCTCCGTCGACGCCGTGCACAACGGCTTCGACGCCTATGAATATGCCTCGTCGGGCGCATACGACGCCGTCATTTTAGACGTGATGATGCCCAAGATGGACGGTATTCAAGTGCTCGAAAAGCTGCGGCAGGAGGGCGTGAAAACGCCCATCATGATGCTCACGGCCAAGGGCCAGAAGAGTGACCGCATCACGGGCTTCAACGCCGGCGCGGACGACTATCTTCCCAAGCCCTTCGACCCCGACGAGCTCTTGAGCCGCGTGCGCGCCATCCTGCGCCGCAGCGAGGCCTACCAGCCGACGGTGCTCGCCTACGGCGATCTGACGCTCGACCCCGGCAGCGGCAATTTGAGTTGCGGGAAGGACCCCATCTGCCTGAGCGGGCGTGAGTTCCAGATCATGGAGCTTTTCATGCGCTCGCCGCGGCAGGTCTTTTCCGCCGAGCGCATCATGGAGCGCGTGTGGGGCTGGGATAATGAGGCGGAGATCAACGTCGTATGGGTGAACATCTCGAATCTTCGCAAAAAGCTCAAGTCCATCGGCTCGCACGTCACCCTGCAGGCAAACCGCGGCCTCGGCTACGTGTTGGAGGAGAGCGTATGATCAAGCGCCTGCGAAACCGCTTTATCCGTATCGCGATGCTCTCCGTCACGGCGGTGATGATGCTGCTGACGATCATCCTGAACGTCGCCAACTACGTCTCGACCGATTCCGACCTGAAGCAAACGCTGACGCTCATCTACGAGAACGCGGGCACCATCCCCCACTCGCGTTTCCTGCCGCCGAGCGGCTCGGACAGCGCCGATGCACCCACGCCGCCGGAAAATGACGGCGGCAGCGGTGACACTGCCCCCGCGCCGCCCGACGGCGCGGACGATTCACAGACGCCGCAGGCCCCGCCCGACGACAAAATCGCGCGGCGTGAGGGGCCGTTCACGGCGGAAACGCCGTTCTCCACGCGTTTTTTTGTCCTGCACTACACATCAAGCGGCACGCTGACACAGGCAGACCTCGACAATATCGCCTCCGTCACGGAGGATGATACGCAGGAATATCTCTCCGCCGCGCTCGCACACGGCGCGGGCTATGGCTACTTCAACAGTTATCGCTTTTTCGTCGCGCAGACGGATGACGGCGAGAATATCGCCATCTTCCTCGACTGCTACCACGAGCTGCGTGCGATGCGCGTGGTGCTCATGTGGTCGCTGCTCGCCGACGCGGCGTGCATCCTGCTCGTCTTCTTGCTTGTCGTGCTGCTCTCGCGCCGGGCCATCGACCCAGTGGTTCGCAGCGCGCAGCAGCAGAAGCAGTTCATCACCGACGCGAGCCACGAACTGAAAACACCCATCACCGTCATTGCCACGAGCCTCAAGGTGCTCGAAATGGAGACCGGCAAGCAGAAATGGATCGACAAGGCGATGGCGCAGACGGAAAAGCTCACCTCGCTCGTCAACTCGCTCGTCACGCTCTCGCGCATGGACGAGGAGGATTCGCCGCTCAGGATGGAGGAGTTCCCCGTGAGCGACGCCGTGCGCGAAACGGCGGAAACGTTCGTCGACTTCGCCGCGTCGAAGGGGCACGAGCTGCGCCTTTCGATCACGGACGGCCTCACCTATCGCGGCGACGAATACGCCGTGCGCCAGCTCGTCTCGATCCTGCTCGACAACGCGGTCAAATATGCACTGCCGGATTCCCCCATTGAATTCTCGCTCGAAAAGGTGAAGCGCGGTGTCGTCCTCCGCTCGTCGAACGCCTGCGAGGATGTTGCTCCGGAAAACGCGCAGAAGCTCTTCGACCGCTTTTACCGTGCCGATCAATCCCGCTCGTCGGGCAGCGGCTTTGGCATCGGCCTTTCCATCGCGCGCTCGATCGCCGAGGGGCACCACGGCTCCATCCGCGCCATCGTGGACGACGGGAAGATCGCCTTCACCGCCGAGCTCAAATAAACGGCTTTTGGGCAAAAAAACGCTTCGCAGAACTTCTGCGAAGCGTTTTTCTTATCAAAGGCTTTTCTCCCCGCCCGTGACGGTCTCGATGGCGCAGGCGATAAACTTTTTCGCTGCGGGCGAGGCCTCCCTGAGCGACGGGACCGAGATGCCGAGCGTGACGAACTGCGGCGGGTCGAACGGGACCTCCGCCACCGTACCGCTCCACTTGCGCGAGATGAGCCGCTGGTTGAAGCTGACGCCGAGCCCCGCCTCGACCATGTTGTAGGTCGTGAAGCCGTCGCGCGTCGTAAAGCAGGTCTGCGGGTGCAGGTCATGCTGCTCGAGCAGGCGGTCCTGATCGGTGTCGTGATTCGGCGAGGTGTGGATGAACGGCTCGTTCTGCAAGCGCATAAGCGGAAAGGCATCCGCCGCTGCCAACTCGTGCCCGCGCGGCAGCCACGCGACCAATTCGTCGCGAAAGACCGGCAGCCAGTCGTACTTATCGCCGTGCATCTGCGCGCCGAAGCAGCAGTCGACCGAGCGCTCGTTCAGCCAGCGCGCCATCTCGAGGTTGCCGCCCTCCTGCATGCGCACGGTCACACCCGGATAGCGGGCGCGGAACGCCGTCAGGATCTCTGGCATCCACAGGGCCGAAATGCTGTAATAGCAGCCGATCGTCAGCGAGCCCTTTGACACGCCGCCGATCTCCGCGCTGAGCTGCTCGGCGTTGTGGTGCGCGCGCACGACCTCGCGCAGCAGCGGCAGCATGAGCTTTCCGTTTTCCGTGAGCTGCACGCCCTTTTTGCTGCGAAGAAACAGTGGAAAGCCGAGCTCTTCTTCCAGCGTGCCGATCATGCGCGTCACGCCCGACTGCGTGTAGCCCAAAAGCTCCGCCGTGGCCGTCAGGCTGCCGAGCTCTGCCGCGGCAAGGAACGCCTCGCATTTGACCGCTTCCATACGCCCTCCTATCCATGATTTTATATCATGTTTTTCATTTCAAATAACCGTTTGCGTCATGTTTTCTCTTATTCTACAATAGCAGTCAGAAACCGTCAATCCTGTTTTTGAAACGAGGTCTTTTTTCATGGAGCATCGTCTTTCTTTTTCCTGCGACTATCTTGAGGGCGCGCATCCCGCCATCCTGCAGCGCCTGTGCGAAACGAATTTTGCGCAGACCGCCGGTTACGGCACGGATGAATACTGCGAATCCGCGCGCGAGAAGATCCGCGCCGCTTGCGGCGCGCCGAACGCGGAGATTCACTTCCTTGTCGGCGGCACACAGACGAACGCGACCGTCATCGACGCGCTGCTGCGCTCTTACGAGGGTGTGATCGCCGCGGACACGGGGCACATCAGCGTGCACGAGGCCGGCGCCATCGAGTTCGGCGGGCACAAGGTGCTCACGCTGCCGCAGGAGAACGGCAAGATCACCGCATCCCAAATCCGCGCACTGCTTGATCAGTACGAGGACGACGCGAACCGCGACCACACGGTCATGCCCGGGATGGTCTACCTCTCCCAGCCGACGGAGTACGGCACGCTCTATTCCAAAAAGGAGCTCGCGGCCATCAGCGCGCTCTGCCGCGAAAAGCGCCTGCCGCTCTATATCGACGGCGCGCGCCTTGCCTACGCGCTCGCCTGTCCTGAAAACGACGTGACACTGCGCGACCTTGCCGCGCTGTGCGACATTTTCTACATCGGCGGCACGAAATGCGGCGCGCTGCTCGGCGAGGCGGTCGTGATTCCCCAGCCGGGGCTCATTCCACACTTTTTCACCATCATCAAGCAGCACGGCGCGCTGCTCGCCAAGGGACGGCTGCTCGGCATCCAGTTCGACACGCTCTTTACCGATGGGCTCTACGAGCGCATCGGCGCAGACGCCGTTCGCTACGCCGACGCTATCCGGCGCGCGATGGCGGAAAACGGCTATTTGCCCTGTTTCCCCTCCCCGACGAACCAGAGCTTCTGCATCGTCAGTGAGCAGCAGCACAAAGAGCTCGCCGAGCGCGTGGACTTCTCCGTCTGGGAGCAATATGACGAGACGCACAGCATCATCCGCTTTGCCACAAGCTGGGCGACGCGGGAAGAGGATGTGAACGCGCTCTGTCGCATCCTGCGCGAGTGCAGCGCGCAGGAAAAGGTAGCGTCCTAAAATCAAAAAAGAGCTTTCTCCGATTTTCAGGAGAAAGCTCTTTTTATTTCATTGCGCTGCGCTCAGTTCTTTTTCATCATCTGTTCATCCTGCTGCAAAAGCTGCTGCGTGATGATATCGAGCTGCCGGTGCTTGGCCATGCGGTCGGCGATGTTGTTCTGCACCAGCTCCGTCTCCTGATGGCCGCGGAAGGACAGCTTGAGCAGAATCGGCGTCAGGATCGTGCCGCATACGACCGTGATGACGACCGGCGTCATCATCGCGGACGACAGCACACCCATCGAAAGGCCGCGGTTGGCGACGATCAGCGCGACTTCGCCGCGGCAGGCCATGCCCACGCCGACCTGGATGCTCTCGCGCGTGGTGAACTGGCACGCCTTGGCGCCAAGGCCGCAGCCGAGGAGCTTCGAGATGATCGAAACAAGCAGCAGCAAAATCGAGAAGACGACCATGCCGCCCGTCAGACCCGTGATCTGCACATTGATACCGATGCTCGCGAAGAACACCGGCGTGAGCAGAAGATACCCGAGGGGGTTGTACTTCGTCTGGATGTAGGTGCCCTTGGGCGTGCACGCGACGGCAAGGCCCGCGGCGTAAGCGCCCGTGATATCAGCGACGCCGAAGAACTTCTCGGCGCAGTAGGCCATCACAAGGCACAGGACAAAGGCGAACACGGAGTTTCTGTGGCTGGCCCAACCGTGCTGACGCTTGAGCATCCAGCAGAAGATGCGGTTCGCGCCAAAGCCGACCACGAAGGCAAAGACGAAAAAGCCCACGATCTTGAGGAGCACCATGCCGATGCTCTCGTCACCGCCGGCAAGGCTGCAAACGAGCGTCAGGGCGATCAGGCCGAGCACATCGTCGATGAGCGCAGCAGCCAAAATCGTGTTGCCGACCTTGGTCTCGAGCTTTTTCATCTCCTTGAGCGTTTCGACTGTAATGCTCACGGACGTGGCCGTCAGGATGGTGCCGATGAAGATGTTTTCGATAAAGCCGGTGCTCTCGATGAGTCCCAGCTCATCCGCGCCCCATGCAAGCGCCGTGCCCATCAGGAACGGCACGATCACGCCGAGGACCGCGACCATGAAGCCCGCCTTGCCGCTGTGCTTGAGCTCGTTGATGTCCGTGCCCATACCGGCGGAGAACATCAGCACGATGACACCAAGCTCGCTGAGCTGCTTGGTGAACTCCGTTTCCGAAAGAAGGCCAAGGCCCGCGGGGCTGAGCAAAAGGCCCGCGATCAGCGCGCCCACGACCTGCGGCATCTGAAACTTCTGCGCAATGAGGCCCAGAATCTTCGTGCTCAGCAGGATCAGCGCAAGATCCAGCAAAAAGTGATACGACATATTGATTTCCTCCCAAACTCTCTGATCTCTATCCAAATTCTTCCGTTTCATTTCGCGAGGCTCTATTCTAACTTCTTTTTTTCTTTTTTCAACAGTCAGAATCACCAAGGAAACGGAAGAATTCCTGCACAGCTCAGGCAAAATGCAATATATCTTTCATTTTTAACGTGAAATGTTTGCTTTGATTCCGTTTCCATAGCCGTTTTCACAAAAAGCAGCGTCAAATGCGGCGTTAAGAAGCCGTAAAATATGGACAGATTCATTGAATTTCTCTATGATTTACAGGGATATCGTCTATATAGTCCACACATCGCGCACATTTTGTCGCTCACGCCCATTTTGCATCTTTTCCTGCATTTTGCGCATTTTCGTCGCACAATGCGCCGTTTCTCCCCTTGCCGCGGCGGCGCGGGCGTGGTAAAATCGGCCTTGTGACATGAACAAAGGAAAGGACGAGCCATGAATCAGAAAGAACTCAATGAACTGCGCCGGCGCTTCCGGCTCGATAAGAATAATTTCAGCCGCGTGTACGGCTGCTATGTGAACTCCAATAAAGAGATCATTGCGTGGGTCGATACCTCGATGGGCCTCATGCGGCAGGAGGAGCAGGAGATGTACCTGGGCCTTCTCAAAAAGTCCCTCTCCGGCACGCTTGGCAAGAACCTCATCGACGTGGTGTTCTCCACGCAGCAGGTCGCCGACAGCGATGAGCACCGCCTCTTGCAGACTCTTCGCCAGACGGAGCTCAAGGACCCCGCCTCGCGCGAAACGCTCTGCCGCCAAATCATCGACTGCATCGACATGGGCGAGACAAACTATCTCATCCTCCTCGCCGCCGACGCCTACGACGTGCCGCACCGCAGCAAGGATGACGAGATTCAGGCCGACGCGTCGAGTGAGGTCTTCAAGTACTTTGTCTGCTCCATCTGCCCCGTCAAGGCCCCGACGCTCGAACTGCGCTACGACCTTGACCAGAGCGAGTTTCACTCAAGCTCCACCGGCTACATCGCGACCTCGCCCGAGCTCGGCTTCCTCTACCCCGCGTTCGACAACCGCACGGCGAACATTTACAATGTGCTGTTCTACTCGAAAAACGCCGCGGAGATCCATCAGGAGGTCATCGACGCGCTGTTCCACGTCGACCCGCCGATGTCTGCTGAGGAGCAGAAAAACGCCTTTGGCTCGGCGCTTGCCGACGCGCTCGACAAGGATTGCAGCTACGATGTCGTCCAGTCCGTGCACGAGCAGATCAGAGCGCGCATCGAAGATCACAAGGAGAGCAAAGACCCCGAGCCGCTTGAAATGACGGCGGGCGACGTCGGCGGCATCCTCGCAAACAGCGGCGTGAACGACGAGCAGATCGCAGCGTTCCAGCGCGAGTGCGATGAGCAGTACGGCGAGAACGCCGCGCTGAACCCGAACAACATCATCGAGAGCAAGAAGTTTGAGATCACGACCCCCGAGGTCAAAATTTCCATTGCACCGGAGAACAGCTATATGATCGAAGCGCGCGTCATCAATGGCCGCAAATACCTCCTCATCCCCGCCGACGACGGCGTGGAGGTCAACGGCATCGGCGTGAACATCCCGGGTCTTGCAAAAGAGGAATAAAAAAGGAGAGAAGCCGCAGCTTCTCTCCTTCTCTTTTTGACCATTTACGCCTTGCTCTTGTAGAGGTCAGCGATGATGTCGGCGCACTTGTCGATGCCGAGCTCGCCGCTGTCGAGCGTGATGTGGTAATTCTGCGCGTAGCCCCACTTCATGTTCGTGTAGAAGCGGTGATAGGCCGCGCGGCGCTTGTCCTTGTCGCGCAGGCGCTGCTCGGGCGACTGCTCGCGCTCGCCGTAGACCTCGACGATGCGCTTGGCGCGGAACGCCATATCCGCGTGGATAAAGACCTTGAGGCACTCGGCCTTGTCCTGCAAAATGTAGTCCGCGCAGCGGCCGACGATGACACAGGGGCCCTTTTCGGCAAGCTCGCTGATGACGCGGCACTGAATTTCCCATAGGATGTCCTCGTTCGTCGGGCCGAACGCGCGGTTCGAGAGCGCTGAGGACAGGAAGCCGCCGGGTGTGTACTCGCCCGCCTCCTTGACATAATTTTCTGCAAAGCCGCTCTCCTCGGCGATCTTCTGGATGAGCTCTGAGTCATAGCAGGGGATGCCGAGCTGCTCTGCAACCTTTTTGCCGACCGTGCGGCCGCCGCTGCCGAATTCACGGCTGATGGTGATAATATGATTCATAATACAGTTGCTCCTTCCGTATTGAGTTCCCGATACGTTTTTACAATCATAACCGTCGCAATGACGAATGTCAACACATCCGACACCGACATGGAGTACAGCACGCCGTCAAGGCCGAAAAAGCGCGGCAGCAGCAGTGCAAAGCCCACGCCGAACACGACCTCGCGCACCATGGAGAGCATCGTGGATGAGAACGCCTTGCCCACGGCCTGCAAAAAGATGAAGCATGCCTTGTTCACGCAGGCGAGCACCATCATGCAAAGATACGTGCGGAATGCCTTGATTGCAAAGTCCGTGTAGTAGCTGCTCTCGTTCGCCGCACCGAAGACGGCGATGAGCTGACGCGGGAAGCCCTCGGCCAGAACGAGCGCGACGGCGCCGACGATCGCCTCGCAGAGCAGGAGCTTTGTAAAGAGTTCACGCACGCGCGTCTTTTTCCCCGCGCCCATGTTGTAACCTACGACGGGAATGCAGCCCGCCGCCATGCCGACGACGATGGAAATGACGATCTGGAAGAACTTCATCACAATGCCGACGACGGCCATCGGGATCTGCGCGTACTGCTCCTGCGAGAATATCTCATCCAGCGCGCCGTACTTGCGCAGCATGTTGTTGATGGCCGCCATCGCCGCGACGAGGCTGATCTGCGAGAGAAAGCTCGTGATGCCGAGCGTCAGCATCCGGGTACAGAGGCTTGCGCGCAGGCGGAAGTCTCCCTTTTCCGGCTTGACGGTCTTCATGCGGCAGAGGTACCACACCGCGAGCGCCGCTGTGACGATCTGGCCCAACACGGTGGCGACCGCCGCGCCCATCATGCCCCACTTACATTCAAAGATGAAGATGGGGTCTAAAATGATGTTGAGCACCGCGCCCGCGAGCGTGGAGGTCATGGCGAACCGCGGGTTGCCGTCGGCACGGATGACAGGGTTCATCGCCTGACCGAACATATAAAATGGGATGCCAAGCGAGATATAGAAGAAATACTCCTGCGCGTAATGAAAGGTCTCCTCGTTCACCGTGCCGCCGAACATCGAGATGATAGCGTCGGCGAAGATGAGGTACAGCGCCGTGAGCACAAGGCTGCTCGCGACCGACAATACGACCGCGCTGCCGACGCTCTTTCTTGCCTCTCCCACTTCGCCCTTGCCGAGCGAAATGCTGACGAACGCGCAGCAGCCGTCGCCGATCATCACGGCGATGGCGAGCGCCACGACCGTGAGCGGAAAGACGACGGTGTTTGCCGCGTTGCCGTAGGAACCGAGGTAGCTTGCGTTGGCGATGAAGATCTGGTCGACGATGTTATAGAGCGCGCCGACGAGCAGCGAGATGATGCACGGGACGGCGTAGCGCCGCATGAGCTTCCCCACGCGCTCCGTCCCCAAAAACTGGTTTGTGTTTTCCATGGTGGTCTTCCTCCTGCACATAAAAAATAAGAGATGCGTTCTGCCGGATCAATCCGGACTTACGCATCTCTGCCGCACGATTTGACTATGAAGTTGTCCTCTCCCTCCTTTTGCCGTAAAAAAGCGTGCGGCGTTTCTGCAACCGGATTTACGCAGAAACGCCACACGCTGTGAATTGATTTTATCAAATTGTTTCGAGCATTTCAAATGTTTTTTGCGGCACGGGCCGCAAATTTTTATTTAGTCCTGCTCCATGAAGCTGCGGATATAGGCGATCAGCATCTTCGCCGTGCCCTCGAAGCCGAGCACATCGCTCTTGACAGTCATGTCGTAGCCGCGGGCGTCGCCCCACTTCGTCTCGCAGTAGTAGTTGTGGTAGGACTTTCTGGAGCGGTCGACCTCTTTGATCTCCTCGATCGCGTCCTCGGCAGACAGGCCCTTCTTCTCCATCACGCGGCCGACTTTGGCTTGCTGGTTGCCGCAGATGAAAATGCTCAGCATATTGGGGTTGCCCTTGAGCACCTGGTCGCTGCAGCGGCCGATGATGAGGAAGCTCTCGCCGTTTGCCGCCTTGTCGCGCAGCATGGCAAACGTCTTTTCCGCCACGTTGACTTCAAGAGAATTGGAATACTTGCCGATGCGGCGCGAGGCAAAGAAGTTGACGGGCTTTTCGTCCATCTTGCGGATCATTTCCCCGCTGTAGCCTTCGGAAACGATCTCCTTTTCGATGGAGTCCTTGTCATAGAGCTTGATACCGAGCTCTTGCGCGATCATGTCGGCAATGTAATGGCCGCCGCTGCCGTGCTCGCGGCCAAGGGTGATGATGATCTGGTTTTTCATGGGATCGCACTCCTTTCCTTTTTCCGTTTACAGATAGCGCAGGAATAAGTAGGCCGTGGACACCGCCATGACAATGATCGTCGCGGGCACGCAGTACTTGCAGTAGCGGCCCCAGCCGATGGGATAGCCGCCCTTGGCCGAAGCCGAAGTGCCGACGACGTTGGCGCTCGCGCCGATGGGCGTCGCATTGCCGCCGAGGTCCGTGCCGAGCGAAAGCGCCCAGGCAAGCACGCCGATATCCATGCCCTCTGTCGCGGCGATGGCGCGGATGACAGGGATCATGGTCGCGGCAAAGGGGATATTGTCGACAAAGGCGCTCGTGATGGCCGAGAGCCACAGAATGACGATCACAATAACCGCGATATTGCCCTCACTGACCGAGGTGATGAAGTTCGCGATCATGTTGAGCACGCCTGTCTTTTCAAGGCCCGCCACGGAAACGAACAAGCCGATGAAAAAGAGCAGCGTCTTATAGTCCACGCCCTTAATGATTTCTATAACAGATTTTTTGCCGCTGGTCAAGCCCAAAACGATCATCGTCAAAATCGCGACGATCACGCCGATGCACGCGACGGAAAGCTCCGTCTGCGCGTGCGTGATGAGCAGCACGACCGCCAGCAGGAAAACGCCTGCGCTCGCAAGAAATGCCTTCTTGTTCGTGATGGCCGTCGAAGGCTCGGGACAGGTGACGGGGCCACCGTTGGCATGCTCGGCGCGCTCAAGTTCCTTGCGGAAGCAGAGCGTGAAGTAAATGAGCATGAACACAAAGCAGATCGCCACGACCGCGCCGGTATTTTCGATGAAGTCGAAGAATGTGTAGCCGAGCGAGGTGCCGATGATGATGTTCGGCGGGTCGCCGCACATCGTGGCCGCGCCGCCGAGGTTCGCGCAGAAAATTTCAGACAGGATCATCGGCACGGGGTCGAATTTCATCGTCTGCGCCAGTTCGAGCGTGACGGTGGCGAGAAACAGCACGACCGTGATGCTGTCGATGAACATCGACAAAAACGCCGAGAGCGACATAAAGCAGATGAGCAGCGGCACCGTGCGGTAGTGTACGAGCTTGGCAAGCGTCAGGCACAGCCAGCGGAAAAAGCCCGCCTTGCCGAGGCCCTCGACCATGATCATCATGCCGGCGATAAACAGGATCGTCGACCAGTTGATGCCGGCGGTGCTCTCCTCACTTGCGCCGTACCAGAATGTGCTCTGGAAAAACGCGCCGAGGTTGAGCGTCTCCCAAATGGCGCTCATCGAGCGCATGCAGACGCCGAACACCAGCACGAGCACGAGCGCGCCGCTCCCGAGCGTAATGTAATGCCGTTCAAACTTATCGAGGATAATAAGCAGGAACATAGTGACAAAAATGCAGATGGCAATGATCTGAGCAAACATGTTATTCCTCCCTGTGCTATGGAATTTCCAACGCGAGTCATTATATCGACCCTTTGCGCGGAAACGAAATGCTTTCTTGACATGGCGGATATATCATTTTGCTATGCCGTCCGAATTTTCCTGATTTCATGCGGCTTTTCGACGGTGTTTACTTTTCGTCAAGGTTCTGTTCTTTTTTCCCGAATACGCTTGCGCCGCCGCTTCGCTTCTGTTACAATCAGTCTTGCCGTCCGCAAGGAGCGGACGAATGCTTTTCTCTTCCGTCAAATTTTACGCAGTCAGGTTCCTCGCCGCCGCGCAGAACCCCACTTATTTTCTTTTTCAGAGGAGCTTGCTTTTTTTATGAACATCAGCTACGACAGCTACCGCGTCTTTTATTACGCCGCCAAATTCCGCAGCTTCTCGCAGGCCGCCGCGGCGCTCTACAGCAACCAGCCCAATGTGACACGTATGATCCGAAAGCTCGAATCCGAGCTCGGCTGCGCGCTGTTTTTCCGCTCGCCGCAGGGCGTGCGCCTCACGCCCGAGGGGGAGAAGCTCTACACGCACATCGCCGTCGCGTTTGAGAGCATCGAGGCAGGCGAAGAGGAGGTCCTCTCCGACCAGAGCTTGCAAAGCGGTATCGTCCACATCGCAGCGAGCAGCCTTGCCCTGCGCACGCGGCTTTTGCAGGTGCTCGCGCGCTACCGGCGCGCATACCCGCACGTGCGCATCTGCCTGACGAACCACTCTGCCTCCCACGGCCTCGCCGCCGTGCAGAACGGCCTTGCCGACTTCGCCATTCTGGCAGAGGGCGCGTCCGTGCCGGATTCGCTCACGGCGCAGAAGATCGACGAAATTCAGGAGATCCCCATCTGCGGCCCGGCGTTTTTGGAGCTCACCGAGGAGCCCGTTTCGCTCAAAAGGCTTGCCGACTACCCGATCATCAGCTTGACGGAGGGAACATCGTCGCACGACTTTTATGCCGAGCTCTTCCTGCGCCACGGTCTTTCGTTCAGCCCCGATGTAGAGGTCGAGACCACGGCGCAGGTGCCGCCCGTGGTGCAGAGCGACCTTGGCGTCGGCTTCGTGCCGCGTGAGATGCTTTACGGCACGCCGGAGGCAAGCGGTATCTACCCCATCATGCTCGAAGAGCCCATTCCCGCGCGCAGCGTCTTCCTCTTCCAGCGCAAGACGCAGCCGCTGAGCATCGCCGCCAAAAAGCTGCGGCAGATGCTGCTCGAAGACGCGCCGCAGGAGAGTGGAAAATAATCAGACAAAGTCCCGCCGGTTTCGAACCGGCGGGGCTCTCCTTTTCGTTTTACAGATTCAGCAGCGTTTCGCTCAGGCGCTTGCCGGCGCTTCCGGCAAAGTCCTCCGCCCGGCGGATGCGCAGGAACGACGCGCCGTAGATCATGCGCTCGTTTTCAAGCTCTCCGTCCTCGCCGAGGAAAATGCCGATGACGTGCGCGCCCTCGCGCCGGAGCTTTCGCACCTGAAAGCAGGTGTCGCGGATGGCGGCATCGCCGACGTAGACTTCCGGCGCGCCCTCGCGCTTGCGGCCGCTGACCATGTCGTTCGGTAAGCCGTCGCTGAACACGATGATAATTTTGTGCTCCTCGCGCCGCTTCTTGAGGTCGAGTCCCGCCGCGGCCAGCGCAAGGCCGTCGCGGTTATTCGACGTCGCGCGGTACTCCAAAATGCGGCGGTCGGCCTCGCTCTTGTCGTCGTAGTCGCGGAAGCGCCGCAGCACCGTGTAGTTGCCGTAAGTGCAGTAGCTCATCACGCGGTGCGGAATGCGGATGCGGCTGAGCGCCGCGCTGAAGAGGTAGCTTTGCAGCGCCACCATGCTCTGCCGCACGCTCTGCGAGCCGCTTGCGTCGATCAAAAGCTCCACGACGACGGCGGACGGTTCCTGCCGGACGATCTTTTCAAAAAGCTGCGGATTTTCGCAGCGGCTGACCTTCCAGAGCAGATCGTTTTGCAGCACGCCGTGGTCGGCGCGGTAAACGTCCGGCTCGCTGCGCAGGCTCAGCGCATTGCGAAAGGCCTGCTCGATGCTGCGGATGCCCTGACGCGCGGCGTCCTCGTGCTCTTGGAGCATTTTGAGGTTGCCGTCCCGACTGGCGCGCAGCGACTGGGCGCGGGGCTCGCTGCCCTCGTAGGCGTCCGCGCTCAGGCCGTCGGTGAAGAGGAGCTTTCGCTCCTCGTGGATGCCGGTGCAGACAGCGCTTTCGATCTCCTCCATCGCCTGCTCGGTCTGAAAGCTGGGGCCAAAGTTGCGCATCAGATACTCCGGAATGCCGGCGAGCGCGTCGTCCGGCAGGACGACGAGGCCATCGGCCGATGCCTCGCCCGCCTTGTCGTATTGGAGTTCCATCTCCTCGGTCTGCGTCCACTCGATGTCCCCCGGTTCGGCTGCGGGCTCCCACTCTTCCGTCTCGCGCTCGGGTAAGATGTCCTGATTGTGGTCGGGCGCAAAATAGCGGATGAAAATTTTGCGGTACAAAAGCGCTGCGAGTTCGACGAGCGACTTTGCGTCCGCGCAGCTCTCGCTGCGCGCGGCAAGGTCGTCAAACTCGGCCAGCATGTCTTCAAAACCGCTGAAATTTTTCAAAATGCGGCGGTCGCCCTCCGTCGCCGCGGCGGGAAACTGCTTCGTCAGATCGTAAATGTACATCCAGCCGCGCGAGCTGCGCCGGTAGCGCAGAAGGTCGCCACGCAAAATCTCGCCCGCCGCCTGCTCCGCCATCACGGCGACGCCCGGGCGCTCGCCCATCAGCTTTGCCCTCACGGCGCGCTCGACGCACAGATGCGCAATGGGCAGCAGCACGTTCATATCGTAGGCCGCGTAGCGGTGCCGCCGCAGCCACAGATTCAAGTCATCGAGCCCGAAAAACTTGTCCGCCCCGCCGAGGACGACGCCCTCGTACACCTCCACCATGCCGCCCGCGCGCTCAAAGGGTTCGCTCATCTTCTGCACATACTCGGGATAGGTCCGCTTGCGGTGATTTTCAGAAACGGTCAAAAAAAGGCTCTCTTCTCTGCCGATGCTCATCTCTTCAGACAAAGCGCGTCAGCGCCACATCGCGCACGAGCGCGTACTCGTACTCATCGAAGCACTTGTTCGTGATGCTCACGGCAATGGCATCCTTGGGCGCCATGCCGTCGGTCATCAGGTGCAGGGCCGCGATCATGCCGCGCATATCGACGGAGTTCGTCGAGATCTCGCCGTTCACGGCCTTGGCGTTCAGATCGAGGAACAGCCCCGTGCAGCGCTTGATGTTCTCATCCGACGCCTCCGGTACGTTTGCGCGCAGCAGCTCGCAGAGCTGGGGTTCCTCGAGCGTCGGCATGCGGATGACCGTAAAGCGCGAGACAAGCGCTTCGTTCAGCTCGCGCGTACCGGCGTAACCGTAGTTCATCGTGGCGATGAAGCGCGCGGCGGGGTGGATAGGGATACACTCATAGCCCGGCACGTCGATGAGGCGGCGGTAGTCGAGCGCGGAGTGCAGCACGGCCACGGCGTCGTTTTTCGCCATGTTGATCTCATCCAAGATGCAGAAGCCGCCGTACTGCGCGGCGAGCGCGACAGGGCCGCGGCGCAGCCGCACCTCGCCGCCGGTGAAGGTGTCGGTGCCGATGAGCGTGCTGCTGTCGGTGTTCACGTGGAACGACACGGTGTAGACCGGACGGGCGAAGAGCCACGCGAGGTTGTCCGCCAAGATATTTTTGCCCGTGGCCTTGCCGCCGGATAGCAGAACGTTCTCCCCCTGCAGAAGCGCGGCGACGGCCAGCTCCATGATCTCATCGCCGATGAATTTGACGGGCGGCTCGGCGATGCGGCTGCGCACCGCCTCGTCCGCGACGTATTGCTTTTTGAATTGCTCCAGTCGGAGCGATAGATCCTGTCTCATGTCTTTGATAATTCCCTTCTGTGTGCGGAAACGGTTCCCGCGCGATGCGCTCTTTTCAGCGCTTTTCCATGCAGAGCATTATAGTATTCACGCGGAATATTGTCAATTTGTGCCGCTATTGCACGCAGGAAAAGCATGTGGTAAAATCAATACAGAAACTCTATATAAAGGGGGCCGTACCATGTTGACGATCTTCAACCGCAAGGAACTCATCACCACGATGGACATGCAGCGCCAGGCCAATATCCGCAGCGTCCTGTCCGCCAACGGCATTGCCTACACGGTCAGAACCGAGAATTTGCAGGGCTCTTCCGCGCTTGGCGGCCGCAGCCGCGGGCGCAGCGGCAGCTTTGGCATCGACCCGAACTATTCGTACGAGTATCATATCTACGTTCACAAAAACGACTATGAAAATGCTCTGAGACTGATTCGGTAACGTCCCTGAGCCCTAGAACGATAAAAGGCATTCCGCGCGATAGGCGGGTGTCCGTAAAACAGTTAATCCTCCGTATGGCTTAGACCATGCGGAGGATTT
>ENA-ORRW01000176-ORRW01000176.1-human-gut-metagenome-genome-assembly--contig:-NODE-176-length-80206-cov-6.747751_pt1 | contig 80206 bp, 62 predicted proteins | sample MGYA00242183_ERZ509150 | MGnify/ENA primary metagenome ERZ509150 (study PRJEB26280, sample SAMEA2338639) | human gut metagenome | biome: human gut; feature: human-associated habitat; material: faeces... | reverse complement strand
ATGTGGCTCTTTATTTCCAGTCTGAAATAAAACGGCGTCGTCTCCCGGTGCGCCTGTGTAAGGAGCTCCCGCAGATTGGAATCCCAGACCGCCTCCGCGGCTCCTAAGGCATCTTCCGGCACCGGCTGCGCCGGAAAGAAATACTGCCAGGTCAGCTCGATTGCCGCCGTGCCGACCGCGCGCAGCCCTTTAATCCCGAAACCGCCCTCTTCCCTGAGCTTTTCGTCATACTGCGCAATCGCCGACGCATGGTGGTCAATCCATATCAGGTCTTTTTCCGCGTGCAGCTTGAACATATAGTCCATCGGAAAAGAAATGTCGCAGATAACGATTTCCTGATGTTTTTCAATCTCCGCATACGGAATTTCCTGGTCGTAGTTATATCCCAGAAGCTCGCAGTCCTTATGCGCGTATTTGACAATCGCCGCCGACCCTTTGCCGTCGTGATCCGCCATATGGTAAATGCATAACATATTCTTTTCCTTTCTTTGTTTTTAATTCGCCGCCGTTCTCTCCGAAACCGCTCGCACTGCTGTTCGCCGCTCCGGTTCTGTCCGAAACCGACATCTGCCGCCCGACAACGCCTGCCGCGCGTACCCTGCCCGAAACGCCCGTACATTGCACCGCCGCGCCGTCATTTATCGCCTGCCGCCGCAACGCCCATTTTCTCTCCGGAGCCGCCGTCCGCCTGCCGCCGCAACGCCTGCCGCGCGTACCCCGTCAGAACACCATCCGGCGCACCGCTTCCTCTTAAAAGCCCTCCGCCTGCGCGCCCGCGTCCGCCCACTCGGCTTCATAGCCGTCGTACGCCGGTTCCACGCCCGCCGGGCATTGCGCCTTAACTGCCGCATAGTCGCATTCGACCGCCATATGCGTAATAATCGTCTTCTTCGCCTTAATCCGCTCTGCATATTCTAAAAGTGTCGTCAAACCTGCATGAAACCGCGTTCCCTCCGGCGTTGTCAGCGGCATAATCAGCACTTCCGGCCGCCGCTTGATAAACTCAAACGCGCTCTCCGGAATATCCCGAAAATCGGAAATATGCACGACTTCGCCGTCATTAAAGATATACCCGCTGCATTCCACGTTATGCCCCTGTAATTTTATCGGCGTAACTTTCAGTTCGCGGAAATAAAAGCTCTTTTCGTATTCAAACGCATTCGGGTGCAGCGCCGCGCGATATACCGGATCCACGTCTTCCCCTTTCTCGACAATCAGATACGGAAACCTCGTCCGGATAACGCTCAGATTTTCCGGCGAGGCAAACAGTTCAATCGCGCGCCCGGTAATCCGGTTAATCTCGCGCAAATCGTCAATTCCGTGCAGATGGTCTGCGTGCGCATGGGTATAAAACACTGCGTCCACATCGCGGATATTCGATAAAATTAGCTGCATCCGCAAATCCGGCGACGTATCTATCAGCAGTTTCACCCCGCTGATTTCCATATACGTTCCCGACCTGAGCCGGATATTCTTTTCCTCTTTCGGATCACAATCGCCGAAACCATAGGCCAGCGACGGCACGCCCGGCGCTGCTCCCGAACCTAAAATAATGACTTTGGACACGATACACCTTTCTTCTTATCGTTTCGCTTTTCGGTACAATTTAAAAAAGTTATCCGTAGTTATACGCGCTGTTTCTTCAATCGTCAAGCCCTTAATTGCGGCAATTTTCTCCGCCGTTTTTACCACAAACGCCGGCTCGTTGGTTTTGCCGCGGTAAGGCACCGGCGCCAGATACGGACTGTCGGTTTCAATCAGGATTTTATCTGCCGGATACGATGCAAAAACCGCCGCCACGTCTGCCCCGCTCTTAAACGTAACGATGCCCGACGCCGAAATGTAAAATCCGAGCTCCCGCACCGCGTCTGCAAACGCCTGCGTCGACGTAAAACAGTGGATAACCCCGGCCAGCCCGCCGAATTTCTCCGCCCCGCGCCGCAGCATATCAAGCATATCGTCCTCCGCCTCACGCTGGTGAATCATTAAGGGAAGTCCCGTAATGCCCGCTGCCTCAATGTGCCGCGCAAACATTTCTTTCTGCTCCGCTTTGGCATCTGCGCCGTAGTGATAATCAAGCCCGCATTCGCCGATGGCAATGACTTTCGGATGTTCCGCCGCTCGCACGATTTCCGCCACGCCGATACGCCCCAGTTTATTCGGTGCGCTGTCAGGATGCACGCCCGCCGACGTCCACATCTGCGGAATAATCCGCTTCATTGTCCCGCCGCACGCCTCGCTGCCCCGGCCGGCAGACTGTTCATTCTCGCCGCTGCCGCCGTCCCCGTCTCCTGCCCCGGTGCCTTCCCCACCTCCTGCTCCGGTGCCGTTCAGCTCTCCCGCAACGCCGGCCGGTCTGCCCCTGTCCGCCGCGCTCTGCGCCGCCCGCAGACTGTCCATCCGCTCGCACATCAAAAGCTGCGCCGCCGCCTCATCCAAATCCTTTCCCGCATTCAAAATCACGCCGACGCCGGCTTCACCTGCCCGAAACGCGGTTGCGTCATCTTCAATATGGCAATGGCTGTCTGTAAACATATTCGTTTTATCCTTTCGCAATCGCTGTCCATAATACTTTCCGAGCGTTTAAAAAGCCTTAAAAAGCACCGCCCCAAACAAAAATACTTGCTTTTTTTCAGTACAATGCTACCCTAAATGAAATTTTATTGTTCAAGGAAAAAAGCATGACCAACACTGACGCCGCAGCAGCTTCCCCCACAACCACTGCCGCCGCAGCCCCCGCAACCGACAACACAGCCACTGCCACAACCGACACCGCCACAACCTGCACCGCAACTGCGGCCAAATTCTCCATATCAGCCATGGCCGACACCATCGTCAAAATCATAACCGCACTGGTTATCGCCAAATGCTGGTATATCGGCTGGGCTTTCCGCTGGGTTGTCGAGACGCCGCTGAGCTGTCTTGCCAAAACATTATTGATAATATTTTTCACCGCCTTGGCTCTGCATACCCGCCGAATATACCCGCAAGTCATCCTCGGACTGATATGGTTCATTGTATTCTTCCCCTACTCCATATTTGCCGACAAAATAACCTTTGTGGATCCTTCCGAATTTATCCTCTATAGTTCTTTCGTGCTGCTGTTATCCGTTCCCGTAATGTTGAACATACTGTACCGCGGAATGAACGACATTAACAACATCCGCCGCTCGGCTTTTGATTTCCGTACGCCCGCCGCGATGCCCTGCTGCCGTATTTCTGTCTGATTGCCCTCCTCATCATATTTCTCTTCTTTCTTACGAACTTCGCAAGTATCTCAGGCTTCATGCCTAAGATTATTTGGCGCTGCCTGTTCTTTGGCCTGTCGGCATTATGTCTTTTGCCGCTTCCCGCCGCATTCTCGCGCCGGTTGAAAGCCCGGCACGTCGCTGCACCAACACCGCCGGAAGCCCAAAACTGCAAAGCCGATACCCCCCAAAAAACAACGCAGTTCCCGTTCTGGCACAAATATCAGCCCTGTTTTCGCCTGACAATAGTCGTCTTATGCATATTTGCTATGCTCGAAAGCGGTTTAACTTTACTCATCCCTTGCCTAATCATCGGCGTATGTGAAGAATTTATACTCCTTTATAAACTGAGAAAAACAATTCTGCCGCCCCAAACCCCGACAGCAAAACAGCCCTTTGGCAGCTCCTCCGCCAATAACATAGCACAACCCGTTTCTACAAATTCAACATCGGCAAATTCTCCCCATCCGAATGCACCCCAAAACTTTGACGCGGGAACCTCTCGCTCGCCGCAAAATTTTGACATAAATACCTCCCGTGCACCACTTCTTCTGGCGCAGCAATCCCTGTTGCAAAAGCAAAGACGCGCCTGCTGCCGGAACTTCTTTCTTCATGTCGTAGGAATTATTATTCTCCTTATATTATTTACTTTTCTCTCTATCGGTATGGTAAATTACGGCTGCTGCGGCAACATCAATACAGCCGAACGCCGTTTCGGAAAAATCACTTCTGACGAACAGCTTTTACACGACAGGTACTATTTCTAATAAGCAGCTTCTGAAAGGCCGCTCCGAAACAGCGATTTCTGAACGGCGGCTCCGGGACGACGGCTTCTGAACAGCTCCCCCGGTCGGCGGCTTCTGAAAGGCAACTCCGGAACAGCTGCTTCCGAGCGACAGCCGGTTTCAGCCTGTCCGGCTTCTTTTCGTCGTATCCAGGCACCGCCGCCTAATCGTCAAAATTCTTATAATAAAACACCGCCGCCAGCACAATAAACTGTAAATATGCACCACCCAGCACCTCTGTTGCCAGTGCCACCGGCAGCGGTACGCCGACATACGCCATCAGTTTCCACGTCGCCGCCGTCAAAACCAGCCATACAGCCAGCACGGAAACCACCGTTCCCAGTTCGGCCGCCGCCCGTCCCAGCATATCTCGCCGATGCAAATAACACATCAGACACGCGGCCAACACGACAAATATAATATCCTTAACCGACATAAGCGTTCTCTCCTCTTCGGCCGCAATTGTTACGGCAAAGCCTGCCTGTCAGCACGCGCTGCCCAGCCCGGTCAGGATTTGCAGCGCCGCCAGTTTCTTATCCATATTCAGCCGCACCGTCTCGTCGAGGATTTTCAGCGTCGCCTCATAAGCCTCGTACAGCTCGCGCGGATGTGCCGCATCGGGCAGATTGTCGCGTACAAACCGGCAGACCAGCTCGGCAAACAGATACCAGCAGTCTTCGTCGCCGGCAACGTCGCCTGCCAGTTCCAGCAACAGCCCGCCGTCGCATTTTGCCCCGCCGTAACAGATTTTCTTAATATTTTCATACATTTCAAGCGCGTCGTTTTCGGCATACTTGAGCGCCCGTCCGATACTCCCCGCCGCAATCTTCGCCAGCCCCTGCACTTCAGCCTCTTTCAGCGACGGCTTATACCGCCGCAGCAGGCTCGCCACCTCGGTTTCCTGCAGCGGTTTCAGCGCCAGCTTTGCACAGCGCGAGCGGATGGTCGGCAACAATTTCCCCGGATTGTGCGACACCAGCAGCAGAATGCTTTTAAGCGGCGGCTCTTCCAAAATTTTCAACAGCGCATTGGCCGAAGAAACGTTCAAATCGTCGGCGCTGTCCACAATCACCACCCGCCAGTTGTCGTTAAACGATTTCTTGCCGAGAAATTCCACCACGCCGCGCACATCTTCGACTTTAATCACCGCCGAACGTTTCAGCCCCTGTTTCATTTCGTCGTCGACTTCTTCGCCCTGATTAATCGCCTTAATCAGCTTTTTCTTATCCGTCTCGGTAAAGTCGCGCTCCAGCACCTTAAAATCGGGATGCGACTTCTGCGCCACTTGCGCAAACACCGGACCGTCAACCGGAACCTCCAGCGTTTCGTAAGTTTTGCCGGTTTCCGCCGCCAACAGAAAACGCGCAATTTTATAGGCCAGCGTCGCCTTGCCGATTCCCTCGTCGCCGGTAATCAGCCAGCCGTGATGCAATGCGCCGGAATTGTACGCCGACAAAAACAGCCGCACTTCTTCGTCATGCCCGATAAGATACGGATTCCTGCTGGGATAAATCGCTTCGTTTGCCATCTGCGCCGCTCATTCCCCCTGCATCCGGGAAGTCAGGTCTTTCCCCTGCCCGGTCAATTTCTCCTGCGGCCGTGAAGTCAGGTCTACCCCCTGCCCGGTCAATTTCTCCTGCGGCCGTTCGGCCAGCAGCCGTGCCAGATAAGTCCTGAACGCCGCAAACTGCTCCGTCTGAGCATCGGCCACCGCCTGCATCGAACAGTCTACGCCGCAGAATTTCGGATTAAATCCCGTATCCGCCCCGCCGACATAAAAGCTCTGCGCCTTTTGGGCAAACGCCGCCAGCATCTCGGGATTACCGTCATAATATGCGTTGATAATGTCATAACCGATATTTTCATAACAGGCGTTGACTTCTGCAAACGTCTGCGACAGATATGCCGCCGCGTCATAAACGTTTCCCTGATAGAGCATGGCCTTTTCCAAATCCAGCCCGTCCGCGCGCGCATCAAGGCAGGAAGCTATCTGCTCCCGATATGCGGCAATCTCAGCCTCATTTTCCGCACGGCCAGACGCGCCGGTTGCCCGGTCCGCCCCGGTACCGGCACCGTCTTCCCGTTCTGCCGCACCAGTATATCTGTGCTGCGCTGCGTCATACCATTCGTCCAGAGGCGCACGGGCTGTTTCACGTTCGCTCTTATTCGGATAAACATAAATAATTTCCTCGGTTCCGCCCGCTTTTGCCTCTCTTGCGCCGCCCTTTTCCATTGCAGCCGCGCCATAATATCCCGCCGTTGCAACGCTGTGTTCCGTCGCTGCACTGCCATTCCCCGCCGTTGCAGCACTGTTCCCCGCTGTTATCTCGTTGCTCTTCTCTGCCGCTGTGCCGCCGTTCTTCTTTGCCGCGGCGCCATCATTCCCCGCCGCTGCGCCGTTATTCTTATTGACCGCCGCAGAACTGTCAGCCGCTGCTGCCGCCTTGCTTCGTATAACCTTCAACGGTACCGCCTGCACCCGGCTCGCGGCGCGGGCGCCTTTCATCTCCGTACCGCTGCCGTCTTCCTGTCCCGAAACGGCCGCCCGCCCGCCGGAAACCTCCGCGCTGCCCGCCGGCGCAAAAATATCCGCCAGCAGAGCCTCGTCCTCGGGGCGTATCATCTCCGCCGCCCGCGCTTCCTCCGCGCCAAACCCGGCCGCCGCTCCGAACCCGGCTCCGGCCAGAGCCATACAACTTAAAAATACCCGGCTTTTCTTCAACATTGGCAATTCTCTTACTTTTTGTTAAGGATTTGACGCGTATAATAAGCGCAAAGTTTATAATTGTCAAAAAAATTTTGGCGCTTCTGCATAAAAACAAACAGTCAATAACTTGCTGTTGAAGCTTTACAAAAGCCGGAATTCCGGTTATGACGATACGCAAAGGAACGATACAAATGACGAGATTGAAAACAAACCTGAACTTCTGCCTCGGGCTCGGCACCCTGCTTCTGCTGGCGGGCTGCGCTTCCGAGCCGAAAGAGTTTGAATACAAAAACCTCACCGAAGAAGTCGAAGCCATCAAAGCCGACGGCGGCATCTACAAAGTCGGCAACCCGTATACCGTTATGGGGCAAAGCTACACCCCGCGCGAAGATTACGGCTACGTTGAAACCGGCATGGCTTCGTGGTACGGCGACGACTTCCACAACAAGCGCACCGCCAACGGCGAAACCTATGACATGCGCGCCGTAACCGCTGCGCACCGCACGCTGCCTCTGCCGTCGATTGTCCGCGTAACCAACCTCGAAAACGGGCGGTCGATTATTGCCCGCGTCAACGACCGCGGCCCCTATGTCAAAAACCGCATTATCGACCTCTCCGAAAAGGGTGCCGAACTGCTGGGCTACAAAAACAAAGGCACAACCAAAGTCAAAGTCGAAGTTTTGGAGCGCGAAAGCCGCGCCATAAAGGAAGCCATGCTTTCCCCGTCCAATTCCTCCGCGACTTACGGCAACCAGACCATACCTTATTCCAACACACAGACGGCAATGGCTGCGGCACCCGCCGCCGGAACTGCCGCGGCAAAACCGGCCGCCAAGCCGGCAAAGTACGAAATCAGCACATCACAACAACGCCAGCCGCTTAAATACACGTCGGAAATTTCGCTGGCGTCCAATGCGTCCGCTGCGGCGGTCAATGTGCCGGAAAGCGCAGGCGAAGGCCCTTTCTTCGTCCAGGTCGGCGCCTTTGCCGATTATGACAAGGCCAGGCAGATGGCGGATAATATGAAGCGTTTCGGCAACGTTTCGATTTACGAAGCCTACTTAAGCAAAAACGGCGTTTACCGCGTCCGCCTCGGTGCTTATCCGAACCGCGGCGAAGCGATGAAAATCCTTGACCGCGTGCTTGATTACGGGCACTCGGACGTAACTATTGTGGAAAAAGATTAGCCCGTTCCGGCAGCGGCGGAATATCCGCCGTTCCCGCCAGACGGCGCCCTGTGGCAACTAAAACTGGAGAACAAACGACAATGGCTCTGAATATCACTAATTCCCTGCGGCAGAATCAATCCGGCCGCATATCGCTTTCCCAAAAACTCTGCCTTCTGGCGGCGGGAATTTCCTGCCTTTCTTTCGCCGCGTCGGCGCACGCCTTTGAAACCAAGGCCAGAAACGCGATTTTGATGGATTATGAAACCGGCGCCTATCTGTTCACCAAAAACCATCAGGAAATGATTGCCCCGGCATCGATGAGCAAACTGATGACCGTCTATGTCCTCTTAAGCAAGCTTAAGGACGGCGAAATTTCCCTCGACGACAAATTTACCGTCAGCGAAAACGCCTGGCGCAAGGGCGGCGCAGCCTCCGGCGGGTCGACCATGTTTCTGAAAATCGGACAGGAAGTCCGGGTTGAAGACCTCCTGAAAGGGATTCTCATCCAGTCCGGCAACGATGCCTGCATCGTCGTCGCCGAAAACCTCGCCGGTTCGGAAGCGGAATTTGCCGCGATGATGAATGAGACCGCCGAAAAAATCGGCCTGCATAATGCCCACTTTGAAAACGCCACCGGCCTGCCTCACCCCGAACACAAAATTTCCGTTGAAGACCTGGCTTTGCTCGCCCGGCGCATCATCAGCGAATTTCCCGAATTTTACCACCTGTTTTCCACAAAGGAATTCACCTTTAACGGCATCCGCCAGGGCAACCGCAACCCGCTGCTCTACAGCCTCAAAGGCGCCGACGGTCTCAAAACCGGCCACACGTCCGAAGCGGGTTTCTGCCTGACCGGTTCTGCCGTCCGGAACAACCGCCGCCTCATTGAGGTGATGGCCGGGCTGGAAAGCAACAAACAGCGCTCCGAAGAAACCGAAAGCCTGATGACCTGGGGTTTTGCCAACTTCGACAACTATAAGTTTTTTAACGAGAACCAGATTATGGCCGAAGTCCCCGTTTGGTACGGCACCGTCAAAACCGTTGATGCCGTCGTTCCCGAAAAAGTCGTCAGGACCATCAAAAAAAGCGGCAAAAGCAAATACGGCGCCAAAATCATTTATGACCAGCCGCTGAAAGCCCCCGTGCTCAAAGGCGACAAAATCGGCGAACTGTTCATCACCTATGAAGATGAAACCGTAGATAAAATCCCGCTGGTCGCCAAAGACAACGTTGCCAAAATCGGCCCGTTCAGCCGTTTCCTCGCCAACCTGAAGTATTTTGTCTTCGGAACCGGTGAGTAACATGACGGCAGATATGAACCCCTCCGTTCCGCTCTCCGACACCGGCGACAGTTCCTCTTCCGTCGCACCCGTCTCCGGCCAAAGCACTCCGCTCTCCGGCACCGCCTCTGCTGCGGTTCCGCATTGCGATACTTTCCGCCCTGCCTCCGCCCCCTCTCGGCACGACCACTCTGCTCCCTCCGACGTCCAACGCGACTGCCCGGTTTCCTCAGCCGCCCGGCGCGGGCTTTTCATCACTTTTGAAGGCGGCGAAGGCTGCGGGAAATCCGTCCAGATTTCCCGCTTTGCCGAATATCTCCGTACCCGTGGCTGCAATGTCGTAATGACCCGCGAACCCGGCGGCACCCCCGTCGGCAAGGAAATCCGCCGCCTGCTGGTTGAAGGAGACAAAGACAAATTTGATGAAATCACCGAAATCCTGCTGTTCTATGCTGACCGCCGTATTGACTTAACGCAAGTCGTTTTCCCTGCGCTTGCCGCCGGAAAATGCGTTCTCTCCGACCGTTTTAACGATTCGACCGTCGCTTACCAGTTTTACGGTTCCGGCAAATTTGCCGACACCGGAATAATGGACAGGTTATATAAAATTGTCGCCGGCGATTTTAAGCCCGACCTGACGTTTCTGCTCGACATCGACCCGCGCATCGGTCTGCAGCGCAGCTTCCAAAAAGCGCAAACAATGGCCAATAAAGAATTGCGGTTTGAAAATGTCGACATTGCGTTTCACGAACGCCTGCGCCGCGGCTATCTTGAACTGGCCGCCGCCGAACCGGAACGTTTCGCCGTCATTGATGCCGCCGGCACCATTGACGAGGTCGCAGCACGGATAATCGCCGCTTTTCAGGCTCGCGGCTTTTTCTGATGAGAGACTTCTTCTGACGCCCCGCTTTTATTTTAAGACTCTCCACTCTTCTGACGAGAGACTTTTTCTGACAAACTGTTCTTTAAGGCTCACGTCCTCTTCTGACGAGAGGCTCTTTCTGACAAACTGTTCTTTCTGGCTCACATCCTCTTCTGACGAGAGGCTCTTTCTGACAAACTGTTCTTTCAGGCTCACGTCCTCTTCTGACGAGAGGCTCTTTCTGGCGCACGGTTTCTTCCGACACCCCAATCCGTTTGCGCTCATTTCTCTCCGGGAAGGCTGTCTTTTTCCGCCTGAGCCATCATCTCGTCGCACGGCGTTTTCCCCGTTTCCGCAAATGCAGCTATATCGGCACTGAAATCAATCCTCTGCCCTTGCGGCGTCAGGCAATAGCCGGAAACCGGAACGCCCTGTTCATACGCCACGCGCAGCGCCGGGCTGCCGTCGGGATAATAGCGCTTGGCGTTTCCCTGCCGTTTGCCGTCGGCGTAATTTTCCTCCTGCCGAAGCGTACCGTCGCGGTAAAACGACCGTCGCAGCCCGTTCCACACGCCGCCGTTGACGCTTGTCTCGGTCTCGATTTTCCCGTTGTCATAATAGGCGGTCAGCACGCCTTCCGGTTTCCCGTCCTTATAAACGCCGGAATAACGCAAACCTCCGTCCGCAAAAAAGACGCGGTATTTGCCGTCCTGCCGTCCGTTGGCATAAAAAAGGGACGCCTGAACCTTTCCGTCGGGATAATACAGCCGCAGCTCGCCCGAAAAGGGAGCCCCGCTCCGCGCGTCATAACACATGGTTCCCGCCTCATCACAACGCACCTCGCTGCGGACGGAAAAATCCCGTTTCGCCATAGCTGTTCCCACCGTTGAAAATACTGCCACAAACGCCGCTGCAAGCGCTGTTGCTGCCGTCATTGTCCGCATTGCCATCTGCAAAATCTCCGTTTCGGATTAAACCTGCCGCCAATATAGCCCGTTTTAAGCAAAAAGTCAAACCTTTGCTTCTTCTCCCACACTGCAATCAAATACAAAAAACCCCGCTGCTTCCGCAACGGGGCTCTGCTTCCGAACGCAAGCCTTCAAACAACGCCTGCCTTCAAAAACATTGTTTGTTCCCGGCTTTTGTTTACGCCTCCAGCAGTTTCAGGACGTCTTCCGCAATCATTTCCGGTTCCAGCCGGTTTTTGCGGTAAATCTCGTCCAGCGGCTCGCGGTCGGTAAATTCCTTTCTGCCGCCGTATGCCAGCACTTTAAGCGCAGTTGCGCCGTAATACCGCGCGACTTTCTCGCCGAACCCGCCGTCCAAAACGCCGTCTTCCAGCGTAACCGCAACTTTATGCGTCTTCGCCAGTTCCGCCAGCGCCGCCTCGTCAGGTTCCGACACGCAGCGTACCGCTGCCACCGTAGCATGGATACCCTTTTCCTTAAGCTTGGCTGCCGCCTGCCGCCCCAGTTCCAGAAAATCGCCGACCGCCAGAATGGCAACGCCTTCGCCCTTCTCAACCACATTAAGCCTCTTAACTTCTGCGGCCTCGGCCTTCATCGCCGCTCCGTCGGAAACAACTTCGCCCGGCACGCGGATAATCACCGGACGCTCCGTCTGCGTCATGCCCCATTCCAGCATCGCCAGATATTCCTCTTTCGTCGCTGGCGTCAGATAAACGATATTCGGAATATTCGCCGCCATCGCCATGTCAAAACAGCCGAGGTGCGTTGCATCCATCGGCGACAGCCCCGCGCCGAATACCAAAATCACTGCCGGATTGCTGTTAATCGCCAAATCCTGCGACAGCTGGTCATAAGTGCGCTGGATAAACGAACTGTAAACGCAGAAGACCGGACGGCAGCCGCCTTTTGCCAGCGCCGATGCCATTGCCACCGCGTGCTCTTCGGCAATGCCGACGTCAATATAGTGGCTGCCCAGTTCGGCGCGCCGTTCCGGCGTAAACCCGAACACGCCCGGCGTTCCCGCCGTCAGCACCGCAACTTTTCCGCCTTTTCCCGCATCGCTTTCGCGGATTTTGTTCAGCAAAAAATCATAAGTCAAATCGTTGTAATTTTCCCCGCCGCCGAAGTCAGCCGTCTTTTCGCCGCTCTTCACGTCAAACGGCACGCTCCAATGCCACGGTTCCTTGTGTTCTTCCGCCGGCTTGTAGCCTTTGCCTTTCAGCGTATTAAGGTGGACAACTACCGGTTTCGTGCTGTCTTTAACTTGTCTGAATGCCGCAATCAACGCCTCAATGTCGTTGCCGTCGGCAACATACAGATAATCATACCCCAGTGCCTTAAACAGATTGGTCTCCGCTTTGCCGTTGCTCTCGCGCAGCTGCTTCAGGTTATTGTAAAGCCCGCCGTGATTTTCGGCAATCGACATCTGATTGTCGTTGACCACCACGATAAAGTTCGTCCCGAGTTCAGCCCCGGCAAAGTCCAGCCCTTCCAACGCCTCGCCGCCCGACAGCGACCCGTCGCCGATAACCGCAATCACATTGTATTTTTCGCCCTTAAGGTCGCGCGCTTTCGCCAGCCCCGAAGCCAGGCTGACCGACGTTGACGTATGCCCGATGACAAAATGGTCGTGCTCGCTTTCGTGCGGATTCGTATAGCCGGAAATCTTTGCATAATCGTCAGGATTGAGAAAACCGTTTTTACGCCCGGTAATCATCTTGTGCGCATAACACTGGTGCGACACGTCATAAACGATTTTGTCTTCCGGCGAATTAAAGACATAATGCAGCGCCAGCGTCGCCTCGACAAAGCCGAGGTTCGGGCCGACGTGCCCGCCGATAAGGCTGTCGCGCTTCAAAATCCCCTCCCGGATGTCCGCCGCCAAACCTTTTAATTCTTCCGCCGTCATCTTCTTAACGTCGGCCGGTGAATTTACCCTGTCCAGATATGTCATGTTCTTCCCTCTCTGTAGTTAATGTTTATCACAATATAGGATGCCGTTCCGGCAAAAGCAACCGGAAACACGAAAGTGCAAAACCGTCCCATCCCGATTCTGCCGCTACTCTAACATTTAGAGTTTGCTCTAAGTCAAGTATTATTTTCGCTCCGGTAAAACTTTTTCTCGTATGGGCCCAAATTTTCCTCCGCCCCGCTAAAAAAGGGCATCTGTCAAATCTCCTCCGCCGGCAAATTTCCCCCCGCCAGCCAAATCTCCCCCGCCGGCAAAATTTTCTCCGTCTGCCTAATCTTCCCCGCCGGTTAAATCTTCCCCGCCGGTTAAATCTTCCCCGCCTGCCCAAAATGCAAAGCGCAACAAAACAAATTTAATTTTGATAAAATTAAAGGACCTGCACAAACGGCAAGCCCTTTCTGGTAACTGGTGGAGGTAAGGGGGATCGAACCCCTGACCTATTGATTGCGAACCAATCGCTCTCCCATCTGAGCTATACCCCCGCAACGCAGATACGTTTACACCCTAAAAAAATAAAAAACAAGTCTTTTTTACGCCTATGGAAAAATTTTTCTCCGCTTGCTCCCTTTTCGTCCGCTCCGTCTGCGCCGGCTTCATTCGCAGCGGTTCCATTTGCAGCGGTTCTGCCCGCGTTGAACTCATCTCTTCTGTTCCGCCCTCTTTTATTTTGCCCGTTCCGCTTTTTTCTGCCCCGCTGCCGGCGCTTGTTTTTTAACAGCCGGCACCTTCTCCAACAGTCGCCCCTCATCTTTAACAATTGCCCCCTCTTCCTTAACTGTTGGCCCCCTCATCTTTAACAACTGCCCCCTCTTCCTTAACTGTTGGCCCCCTCTTCTTTAACAGCCTTCCTTTTTTTTAACAAAAGGCAAAAATTTTGCTTGCAATTTAAAAAATATGCCGCTATAAGGTCAACTGTTCTCATAACGGGGTTGTAGCTCAGTTGGGAGAGCGCTTGAATGGCATTCAAGAGGTCAGGGGTTCGATTCCCCTCAGCTCCACCAGTTAGGACAAGGGTTTGCAAAAGCAAACCCTTTTTGTTTTTCTGAATTCTCCTGCCCGCGGTAAAGCCTTTTCTTCTGCCGTCGCAAAACGGCTGGCAGCGCGGATATCCCTGACCGTCCCCCGCCATTTCGGATAAAATATTTTTTGCTTGAATGTTAATAATATATGATGTAATGACTATATCCGACGCGGGGACATCGTTCTTGCGTCTGCAAATGGGGTACGCTATCCCGTTTCAAACGGCGGTGTGTGGATATACACCGTTAAAAATGATGTGAAAGGCTTTAGGGAGAGAACTGCTTAACTTAACTCACCTCCCTGAAATTCCGCACACCGTTTTATATATCCCCGATATTTCCTATGGTCGGGGTACCTCCGAATAAGGTTCGCCAAATAAGGAGGGGCACTACCGTTTGAGTGCATAGCGATACCCCGGCCGCCTTGCTTTTTGGGATTAATGCAAAGTGCGCCGCGCATCAAACCAAATTGATGCGAGTACACCGCAGGTCAAACCGGGCGCCCGGCTGCTGCCGCAAGCACACCGCCAATGAAGACTTTAAGAGAAAAAATGATGACTTCCGTATCTGATAACGCCCAAACTCCGGCATCTGCCGAAACGCCCCCCCCCGGGAAGACGACGCCTCCGGCCGCATCCGGGCAGATATCATCTGTTACTCCACACCCCGCCGCATCTGCGGCAGGGCGGCTGCTCCTCCTTTCCTGTTGTGCGCCGTGTGCCTGCGCCGTCATCAAAAAGCTTCATGAAGACGGCACGGATTTCACCGTGGCGTTTTACAACCCGAACATTCACCCCGCCTCCGAATATAAAAAGCGCCGCGATGAACAAAAGCAGCTCTGCGCAACCTGGAACATTCCGTTCACGGAACTCTCCTACGACCCTGAAAACTGGCTTCAAACCACCCTGCCCTATAAAGACGAGCCTGAACGCGGCGCCCGCTGCTCCGTCTGTTTTGAGTTACGCCTGAAAAAAGTGATGGATTACGCCAAAGCCAACGGTTTCGCTGCCGTCGCCTCTGTTTTGGGCGTTTCGCGCTGGAAAAATCTGGCGCAGGTTAATGCCGCCGCCGCCCGCGCTTCCGCAAAGACCGGCGTCCCGTATCTGGAAATAGAAGGCCGCAAACACGGCATGCAGGAAGCCCGCCTCGCTCTGATAAAAGAACTGGGGCTGTATAATCAGGATTATTGCGGCTGCGTTTATTCCATGCGCACCAGCCGCTGACCTGTCGCCCACAACCCGCTGACCCGCCGCCACCCACTATCTCCCCATCGCCGCGACCTGTCGCCACGCCGCTATCTCCTCACCGCCGCTGCCCTTCCGTATTCCCTCATACCGCACTGCCCGCTCTCCTTCATATTCCCGCATAAAGCATCGCCGCTACCCTTCCGTATTCCCGCATAACGCACCGCCCGCTCTCCTCCGTAACCCGCAAAAACGCAGCGTTCCGCATCTCCGCTCCCCCCTCCCGCAAAAAACACGGCGCCCCGCCCGCTTTTTAAGTCTTTATTAGCAAATAAGCGCTATATTTTCCTCATATCGGCGGAGACCCCCCGCCGCTCTTCACATAATGCAGCAGGAAAGGATAAAAAGATGGAAATAATTTTCGATGAAAACCAAAACGATGCTTTTCAGGGGCAGAATTACCCCGTCTTTAACCTGCGCACCCCGGAAGCCGTCGATTTCAGGCAGCTGCAAAAGCAGGCCCGCGACCTGGCAAAGGCAAACCGGGACAACGAAACCGTTCTGATTCGCCCCGAACATGAAAATCCTTCTTGCTTTCTCTTTGCGGCACTCCTCAGCCTTGAAGGCAGAAACGCCCTCCCCCTGCAAGGCGTTTTCAAAGTCGCCGATTACAAGCAGGCATTGGAAAAATACCGCCCGTACTTTTCGTTTACCGTAGCCGCGGATTATGTCCTGCGCCTGATTGAAATGGATAAAAACGCCATGTACAAGGATATCCAGTCGCTGAGCTATCTCGGGCTGGACGTCAAAAACGATTATATTGAAAATACCATAACCCTGCACCTGTCCAACCCCGGCCGGAAATACGTTTTTCACGCCTCGTCGCTGGAAAACACGGTCATTCTCGCCAGTTTCATCAAAATGCTGTCGCTGATGAAGCTCAACGTCAACTTAGACGTAACCATCGTATTAAAGATGCTGCCTGCGGACAACGTCATCGCCATCAACCGCAACGAACTGCTGCAAAAGCTGTTTTGGTGCGCCCGCCCGTTCCTGCTTGGCGCTGCCCGGGCAAACGGCTAAAGCGGAGTGCCTGTATGAAAAAAGACACGCTTTTGGCTTTTGCCGTCGACACTCCGTATATGGGATGCCGCAACCAGCTTCTCGGCGCGCTGGATGCCATCAACAAAAATTCTAAAACCGCACTCCCGGCCGAAAAATGCCTGTTGCTGCCGTCCGGCGCCGAAACCGTCGACGATATGCGCGAGTCGCTCTGCTATGCGCATTTCGGCAGCTACCGCAGTTTTCAGAATGAAATATTTGCGCTGTTGGATGCCCGCCTGCCGCAGCTTCCTGCCGTGCCCCGCGTTTTCATAACCGCCTATAACCTGACCGAAAGCGGCGCCGCCGACAAAAACGCCGATATGCTGTGCCGCGCCGTCAAGGAATACTACCGCCGGCACAATCTCGGCAAAATTTTTACCGTCGTCCTCATCAGCCGGCTGCACAATTACAAATACGTCGACCTAGTCAACGTTCCCAAACACCTGCTGACGTTTTATTCGCGCATCCGCCTTCTGCAAAACAAAAAGCTGCGCCAGAAAACCCTGATTACCGTCGGCACCGTCCACAAATTCACCAAGGCCGGCGTTCTCGCCCGCAAGGCAGAACTGGACGAAAAGTTGAAGAAAACGCCGCGCGAACCGGTATTGAAACAACAAATTGCCAAACTCAGAAACTTCACCCGCAAAAGCAAAAAAGTCGTCATCTGCCTCGGCGGACGCGTCGAAGGCAGCGAAATCGTTTTCAATGTCAATTACGCCAAAAGCCTGTTCGAAAAATGCGTCGCCCTGGTGCGCCACGGTTACGGCGTGGCTATCGTCAACGGCCCCCGCACGCCGAACGACGTTACCGATTATTTGTACGAAGCGGCACTGTCAGCGCCTGACATTATTTTTCAAAACTGCAAAAACATCGCCGGCAGCGATGCCGAACGAAAAGTTTGGCGCATATACTCCGGCAGGCATGAAGATGAGTTTGCCAAATTGAAAAAGCTCGGCAACATATACCCCGCCGTTCTCGGCTACGGCAACACGCTCGCCGTCCACACGTCCGACACGTATTCCTGCTGCGAAACCGTCAGCGCCGGCATTCCGACGGCCATCAGTTCCGAAGGGATTTTTATCGACAAGTCCGTCCGCGCCGACTGTCTGAATATGTTGCAGCTGATGACGCCGAAATACGCGCTCCGCTTTGAAGATTTCGTCAGTCTGGCGTGCTATATGGGCATCGAACCGCAGCACCTGCACCCGGCCGTATTGTCCGACCTGCCGCGTGTCTTTGCCGAGGCCGTGCGCCACCGGATAACCGAAACCGGACGCCGGCGGATAAAATAGGTCTTTTTCCGCGCCCCGCTGCCGGCCTTGCCGCCGCATCTCCGCCCTGCCTGTTCTGGCAGCGCTACCTGTTCTACTTGCGCCAGTTCTGTCTGCCCGGCCGGCGCTGCCGGGTTCGGCTTGTTCTGCCTGCTCGGCTTATTCTGCCGGATTTGGCCTGTTCTGGCGGCTCTACCGGCTCCACCATCTTTTCTTTTTGGCAAAGTCAGACATTAGCGCCTCAAACCGGCTTTTGTCCGTTTCTTTTGCGAACGTTGCTTCCTTCCTGGCAATCTCCTCGCTCATTTTCTTCATGGCTTTATAAACAGGCGTATACAGTTTCCCTTTTTCATTGCGTAATTTTACCATTCCTTCCTGCAAAATCACATCGCCGCTTGCATGTTCCTGCTCTATTCTACGCGACCATGAATCTTTGACTTCCTCGGAGCCATCTTTAAAAGCCATCTTGACCTCTAAATACGGAATATCCGGGAAATCCGGATCATTATCCAGGTGTATATAACAGGAAACTTTCAAAACCCGGTCAGAGTCTGATAAATTGGTAACCGTTGCCTCCACGGCATTTTCTTTTCCACGCATATCAATCTTGCCGCTTTTGTTTATGGCGGGCATTTTATCGATTTTTATTTCCAGCTTTTTGCCAAACATTTTTATTCTCCTCTGTTATTCATTCTGTAGCTAAGCTGAAAAATATTATAGCAGAAAATCCACCCCTGTCAACAAAATATCTTTTGCCGGTTTGGCATGTCAGACACAGAAACAGCCCCTCATCACGCAAAAATATCCATCCCCTGGTACGGCCCGATTTCAAATACGTCTGCCGTCAGAAAGCGCTCGTTCTTGCCGATGGAAGCGATGGCGGCCATATCCCCGGCGTCAAGCTCAACGTTAAGAGCCGCCAGATTCTCGCGCAGGTGTTTTTCTTCAACCGCCTTCGGAATGACCGCTACGCCGCGCTGCATATTCCAAGCCAGCAAAATCTGTGCCGGCGTCGCATTGTTTTTTTCCGCAATCCGGTCAATAACCGGATCCTCCAGCATAACGCTGCTGCCCGATCCGAGAGGAGAATAAGCCGTCAGCGCAATCATATTCTTCTGACAATAGGCCAGCAGTTCCTCCTGCGGCAGATAAGGATGGCTCTCCACCTGGTTGACCATCGGATTGATTTCCGAAGTCATCGCCAGTTCGGTCAGGCTTTTTTCGCCGAAGTTGGAAACGCCGATTGCCTTGGCCTTTCCCTCTTTGTACAATTCCTCCATCGCCTGCCATGTATCGGCAATCGGCGCCTCGGACAACGGCAGCATATCGTCGGCCGTAAGCGGCATCAGCGCTTCTTTTTTCTGCGCCACCGGCCAATGCATCAAAAACAAATCCAGATATTCCAGCTTCAGCCGCGTCAGCATTTCTTGCAACGCCGGTGCCACGTCTTCGGCACGGTGCGCGTTGTTCCACAGTTTGGAAGTAACGAAAATATCCTCCCGTTTCAGCCCGTCTTCGGCCATGGCATCGGCAAACGCCTGCCCGACCGCTTCTTCATTGTTGTATATCGCCGCACAGTCGAAGTGCGTATAGCCGAGCTTCAGCGCCCAGCGCACCGCCGCATACGCCTCCGACGGCTCGCTCTTCCACGTCCCCAGCCCGATAATCGGCATTTCCGTTTCGTTGTTAAGCTTGATAAAACGCATTTTCTCCTCCTCCTCAAATCTTCAACTTATTATGATATAGCCCCGCCGCGCCGGGATTAAAGCTGGCAATCCTGCCATACCGGCACAGGTGCCCCCACACGCCTCGCACCAGCCTCCGCCCGAATTTGCCCGCGCCACCCCACACGCCTCGCTCTGACCTCCGCCCGAATTTGCCCGCGCCAGCCGCTTTATCGCTTGGTTATCCCCATTTTCATTGCCCCAAAATAAAAATTTTGCTTGCAAACAATCAAATATAGACTAAAGTTATGCTATCGTTTCTAACCATAACGATAATTTCTTAACTTTTGAGAGGAACTCTTAGATGAAAAAAGTTTTATTATTGGCAGGACTTGCCGGAATGGTTGCCGCAAACGCGGAAGCTATTGATGTAACCCCGTATGTCGGTTTGGACGCAAACTATGCGCTCGTTGATACGGATTCCAGCCACAGCATCAGCTCCAAAGACTGGTCTTTGTCCGGCGTTATCGGCGGCAGAACCGACCGTTTCGGCTTGGAAGCTTTTTACAATGCCGGCCTGAAAGAACACAAATCCAGCCACGATTCCCGCATCAGCGGCTACGGTATTGATGCGTTGGTCTTCCAGCAGCTCGGCTGCTCCGGCAGATGGGAACTCGTTGGCTCCGCCGGTCTTGCCAATTACAAGCTCAAAGGCGACAACGGCCTGGGTACTGACCGCGGCTATGCCGAACGTCTCGGCGCCGGCGTACAGTACGCCATGAGCGAAAACGCCACTGTCCGGATTATGTATCACCATGCCTGGGTTCACAGCTCGCAGTTGGACGCGCTTGACGAATTCACCGTTGGTATCAGATACGCTTTCTAATCGTAAAGCGCTTATCGTTAAAGAGGAGCCTCCGCGGCTCCTCTTTTTTGTTGCCGGTTCGCCGCCCCTCGTCAATATCCCGTCCGCCCACTCTCCGCCACTCCCGGCAACAGTATCCGCTGTCGTCCCGGCGCCGTTCAGCCCTTGTCTCCGCCCATAACGTCGGCAAAATGTAACCAGGGAACCTCGCCAAGCAAAAACCCCGCTGCACAAACAGCGGGGTTTCCTTTCGGCACATTGCCTTGCTATCTGCGGCGCAGAAACGACGGGATTTCCAAATCGTCTTCGCTGTCGTTTTCCTTTTCGGCAAAGTCTTCGATTTCGTCAAACTTCGGCACCACTACCGGCTTAACCGGCTTTTTGGCCTTGGCGCGCGAAATGCCCAAAATCTTGTCGATAAAACGTTGGCGGGTCGGTTCTTCCGGCTCTTCCTGAATCATCGCCTGCGCTTCTTCGCGGGCTCTGCGTTCGCGCGGCAGTTCTACTTCGCCCTGTTCCGGAAACAGCTGCGGCTCTTCTTCAATAATCTTAACCCGGGCCGTCGGGGCAAACGCCTTTTCCACTTTAACTTCCGCCAGTTCAGATTTCACCTGCGCCGCCTCTTCTGCATTGGCGACCACCGGCTTGTTGATTATCGCATTAAACAACGCCGAAGACGGGTGAGCCTCTTCATTCTCCTCTTCGCCTTTCAGCGCGGCAAATTCCTCCTGTTTCGGCGCCGCCGCCTTTTTCGCGGCAGTCAGCTCAACCACATTGTCAAGCTCAATCGGCGCTTCGTCCAAAACCGTTTCTTCAACCGTAATTTCTTCCCGCAGCGGCATTTCCGGCATCTCCCGGCGTTCTTCCTCATCTTCTGCTTTGCCGGCGTCAAGGTCAACATACGCCCCCATATCCTTGGTTTTCAAAACCTGCATTGTCGCTTCGTCGTCAATGCCCGTTACCACGATGGAAACGCGAATGCGACCCGACAGCGAATCATCATAGCTGGAACCGAAGATAATCTCGGCATTTTCATCGACTTCCTCGCGGATGATATTAACCGCTTCGTCGATTTCCATCAGCGTAATGTCCGAACCGCCGGTAATATTAATCAAGACGCCTTTTGCACCCTTCATCGAACAGTCGTCCAGAATCGGGTTAGAAAGCGCCTGTTCCGCCGCAACGCGAGCCCGGTCTTCGCCTTCTGCCTCGCCGGTTCCCATAATCGCCTTGCCTTTGTCTTCCATAATGCGCTTAACGTCGGCAAAGTCGAGGTTAATCAGCCCCGGCATAATCATCAAATCCGTAATTGAGCGCACGCCGTCATAAAGCACTTCGTCGGCTTTGACAAACGCATCTTTGAGCGTCGTGTTCTTGTCGGCAATGCGAAACAGGTTCTGGTTCGGGATAACAATGATGCTGTCGACTTCCTGAATAAAATTCTCCAGCGCCGCTTCGGCGTTTTCCATTCTTTTTTTGCCTTCAAACGCAAACGGCTTGGTAACCACGCCCACGGTAAGAATTCCTTTTTCCTTGGCAATCTTCGCCACTACCGGCGCCGCGCCCGACCCGGTACCGCCGCCCATACCCGCGGTGATGAACACCATATTGGAATCCGCCAGTTCTTTTTCTATATCTTCGCGGGCTTCCTCGGCCGCCATTTTGCCGATTTCCGGCCTTGCACCCGCGCCCAGCCCCTGCGTGATTTCAAGCCCGAGCTGGATTTTCCGGCCCGCCGGAGAAAGCGCCAGCGCCTGCGCGTCGGTATTGGCAACAACAAAATCGACCCCCTCCAGATTCTTGGCCATCATGTTGCTGATGGCGTTGCCGCCGCCGCCGCCGACGCCGATAACGGTAATTCTTGGTTTCAAATGCGTAAAGCTCGTTTCTCCGACAGCCAGTTTTATTGCCATTGTTTTTTCTCCGTGATATAAAAAAAGCTAAAATCCATTTGTTACGGATTCTAGCTTTAAATAAATTAAGTTTTAGTTACCATCAGCACGTTTTTTTGCATAAATCAAGATTTTTCCGGCTCCGTTTTCTGCCGCGCTCCAAACGTCAGCACGTTTTTTTGAACAGCTCCAGAATCTTCGTAAACAGCCCGTCGGCATTGGAACTGACATTAACTTTCTTGACGATTTTGCGCTCCGAATTGTTGACGGCAAACAGTAACAGCCCCAGCGCCGTGGAAAACGTCGGATTGTGCAGCACCTGCGGAATGTTTTCGATATTGCGCGGCCGCCCGATTCGTACCTGCTTGTCCAGCACCATGCTCGCCACCTCGCGCATGCCCGGCAGCTGCGATGCCCCGCCGGTCAGCACCACGCGGTGCGAAGCGGTGTTCTTATAGCCTGCTTCGTCCAGCTTGCGCCCGACCAGCTCAAAAATCTCTTCAATCCGCGGCGAAATAATATTAATCAAATCCGAGCGGTAAATCTGTTTGATGTTGCTGTCGTCCTCTTCGCCGACCGGATATACGTTAATGATTTCCTGCTCGTCCTGGCTGATGAGAAACGCGCAGCCGTGACGGTTTTTGACCTCTTCCGCGTAGTTGAACGAGGTCGTCAGCCCCAGCGCGATATCGTTGGTAACGTTAATTCCCCCGACCGGAATTGACGAAAAATAAACCGGGTGCCCGTTCTTAAACGTTGCAATGCTTGTCGTGCCGCCGCCGATATCAATAATCGTCGCCCCGAGTTCCTTTTCGTCGTCCACCAGGCACGAAAGCCCCGACGCGTACGCCGAAAACGCCTTCATCTCCACTTCAAGGTGCGAACTCTCTACCACCGTCGCCAGATTTTTGTACATCGGCCGCGGATACAGCCCGAGCAGAATATCCACGCTGAGCGTGTCGCCGTAAATGCTAATCGGGTTTTTGACCTCTTCACCGTTGTCGACATGGTACCCCATCGTCAGAAAATGAATCGGCTCGTTGCCCTCGACATTAACTTTCATCAGCCCTTTGTCGGTAACTTTCTTGACGTCTTCTTCGCCGACCGGGCGGTTCTTGTGGATAGAGATTGACGAGCTCCGCACCACGCTGCGGGTACGGTCGCCGGAAACATTGACAATCACGTTGGTAATGCGCTCGTTGGCCATCTGTTCGGCCGCTTCGACCGCATTGCAAACCGCAATCGTCGCCTGATTAACGTCGGTAACCACGCCGTTTTTAATCCCTTTGGCGGCATTGTAGCCGTAGCCTAAAATCGAAACCCTCTTTTCTTTTGTTACTCTGGCAATAATGCAGCACACTTTGGACGTTCCGATGTCCAAAGCCGCTACAATCGGCGATCTGTTAAAAGAATGGTTCATTGCAATCCCTTTACTTTTTTATCTTTTAAGCATCAAATCTTCAACAGACTTATCAATGTCTACCACAATTCTGTTATCGTACCTTACATCAAAGGAAGTTAATTTACGTTTAAAAATTCCCTGCCTTTTATTTAATAATGCGATTTTTTGGTAAGCTTCGGCAAATTTCTTTTCCGGCAGCTTGACAACCACGCCGTTGTTGACATTGTCAAAAATCAAATCCCAGCGCCGGTTGGAAACGAATACCGCCGCTTTGACCCGGTTCGCCAGTTCCTCGTCGGTCGCCAGCACTTTCAGAAGTTCCGCCAGATGGTGCGGCGCGCCGTCGCCTGTCAGAAGCAAAATCGGCGCGTCCGGCTCGTATTCTTCAACCTCGATGACGTTCCCTTCCGCGTCCACCGGATAATAGCGCCCCTCATACTGCCAAATCGCCTTGACCTGCCGTTCTTCAATATTGACCAGAATATTGTTCGGGAAAAACTCTCTTTTGACCACGCATTTCCGCACCCACGTCAGCTGCTCGATGCGGTTTTGCAGCTTGGCAATATCAATCCCCAAAATGCTCTCGTTTTCCGAAAGGTTCAGCGCTTGGACTAAATCTTCGTAAGAAGTGCGGCGGTTGCCCTCGACAATCACGTCCTCGACATACATGCCGTGGTCGGCGGAGATTCTGTAAATCGCCTGCATCAGTTTGTCAAACTGTGCCGCAATCACGTTGTCGCGAACCGTTACCGCCGTCAGCGCCAGCGACAGCATAATCAGAAACGCCGCCGCCAGCCCGGTCAGCCGGTATGCCCATTCGCGTTCGGGCCGGACCTTCATATCCTGCAAATTCATATTGTTAGCCGCCGTTGTTGCCATCTCGCTTTACATTCCCTTATTTTTTCACGCCCATGCGCCGCACTTCCCATTCCAGCGTAATCGCTGTCTTCTCTTTCACTTTCTCGATAATCATTTCTCCAAGTTCTTCAATATCTTCCGCCGTTGCCTTGCCGCGATTGATGAGAAAATTGCAGTGCATGTCCGAAACTTCCGCCCCGCCGACTTTCAGCCCCGCGCAGCCTGCTTCCTTAATCAGCTTCCATGCCTGCAATCCCTCGGGGTTCTTAAACGTAGACCCCGCCGTCTTTTTATTAATCGGCTGATGCGCCAGGCGGTACGCCAGCTGCTCGTCCATCGTTTTGCGGATTTCTTCCGGCGCCGCTTTTACGCCCTTGAGCGTTGCGTCAAGCACAATCCAGTTTTCCGGAAACATACTGGAACGGTACGAAAAGTTAAAGTCTTCCGCCCCGGTTTCGTAAATCTGCCCCCAGTCGTTCATAATATGCGCCCGCACAAACACGTCCGACACCGTCTTGCCGAAACACCCGGCATTCGTGCGCAGCAGCCCGCCGATGCGCCCCGGCACCGAACAGATAAACTCCAGCCCGCCGACGCCGTTGTCAATCAGCGCTTTTTTCAAATCGCTGTTTTTCAGCCCCGCGCCGACCGTAACTTCCGCCCCGTCAAACTTCACCTGACGAAACGCTGGTGCATCCAGCTTAACGACCACGCCGGGAATTCCCCCGTCGCGAATGAGGAGATTGGAACCGCCGCCGATAACCGTAACCGGAATTGCCGCCGGCTTGCGCATCAGAAACGTTTTCAAATCGTCCGCGTCTTCGGGCAGGAACAGCACTTCCGCCGGCCCTCCGACCCCGAACCAGGTATGTTTCGCCAGCTTGGCGTTCTCAATGTATTTGCCGCGCACTTCCGGCAGGCTGTCCAAAATCGGCGTCTTCGCCCCGAATAATCTTCCGAACATTATTTTCTCCTTTTTCTTTTTTGCATCGTCTTGTCCGTTCCTCGCTCCGTTTCACGCGCCCTGCTGGTCGTTTCCGTCCCGGTTCGCCGTTGTCCTGTCCGTCTCCGGTCACGCCATCGCCGTCATCTGCGCCGCCGCCATCCGTTGCCCTGTCCGAACATCGCTCCGGCTCATTCGGTCGCTGCGCCGCGGTTACCCGTTGTCCTTGTCCTCGGCCGCCGCGTTCTTGCGCGTTATCGCCAACAGCATCCCCATCGCCAGACAGCTCGCCAGCATTGATGACCCGCCGTAGGACACGAACGGCAGCGTCATCCCCTTGGCAGGCATGAGCTGCAGCGCCGAACACATATTGACAATTGCCTGTCCGCCGAGCGAGGCCGCCAGTCCCGATGCCGCATACATAACGAACAAATTGTTGTCGCGCATGGAAAGTGTCATCGAGCGCACCACAATCGCCGCAAACGTCGCGACGATAATCGTCGTCAGCCACACGCCGCACTCTTCTCCCGCCAGCGCAAAGATAAAGTCCGTATGCACGTCCGGCAGCGTCATCTTGACATACCCTTCGCCCGGCCCGCGCCCCAGCAGGTTGCCGTTGGCAAACGCGTCCATCGACTTTTGTATCTGCGACCCGATTTCATTCTCGGATGCCAGAAAACGGTCGATACGGTCGCGCACGTGTGCCAGAAAGAAATACGACCCCGTAACCAGTACCAGCCCTGCCGAAAACAGCGTCATAATCAGCCATACCGGAATTCCTGCCCAGACCATCTGCAGCGCCCATACGCCGGAAATCAGCACCGTCATGCCCAAATCCGGCTGCCCGAACACCGACAGCGCCGTCAGCAGAAACAGCCCGACCGCCAGCGTCATGCCCGGAAAATCCTCAATTCTCTTGTTCGCGTCCAGCAGCCACGCCGTTACCACGATAAACACCGGCTTGATGAACTCCGACGGCTGCAACGAAAATCCCGCAAACTTAATCCAGCGCGCCGCCCCTTTGGTCGCGTCGCCGACCACATACGTCAGCACCACGCCGGCAAACGCGCACAAGAAGCCGAATACCGCCAGCCGCCGGATGGTGCGCAGGCTCTGCATTGAAACGCCGATCATCAGCACCAGCCCCATAAATATAAACACGCCCTGTTTCTTTATAAAGGCAAAATCGTCCGCCAGCCGGTCGCGGTGCGCCGCCGAAGGGCTTGCCGAAAGCACCAGCATCGCCCCGATAAAAATAAGAAAGACGGCCAGCGAAAAGCTGACCTTGTCCACCGTCCACCACCAGTTGGAAATTTTGCTCTTGCTGTGCCGTGCAAAAGAAAACATCGCCGCGCCGCCTCCCTTGTCAGATTAACGACAACAGGCCGATAACCGACGCCAGCGCCGTTACCGCCCAGAACGTATAAACAACCTTGACCTCGCTCCAGCCCAGCTGCTCAAAGTGGTGGTGTATCGGCGCCATCTTAAAAAAGCGCTTGCCGGTCTTCTTGAAATACAGAACCTGAATCATCACCGACACCGTTTCCAACACAAATACGATACCGACAATCGCCAGCAGAATCTCGTGCTTTAAGATGACCGCAATCACGCCCAGCACTGCGCCCAGCGCCAGCGACCCCGTATCGCCCATAAAAACGCGGGCTTTTTTCAGGTTAAACCACAAGAACCCGACGCATCCGCCGGCCAGCGCCGCACAGACGACTGCCATTTCCGCGCTTTTGGGCACATACGGAAACGCGGTTTCGTTAAACGCCGGATACCCGGTCGCAAATGCAAACACCATAAATACCGAAAAAACGATAGCGAGCATTCCCGCCGCCAGCCCGTCCAGCCCGTCGCTGAGGTTCACGGCATTGGACGCGCCGGAAATAACGATAACCGCAAACGGGATATACACCCACGACAGCTGGAACGACCAATCGATATACGGCAGATACAGCCTGCTCTCAATCGAATTCGGCGTCGCCGCCGCAATAACGTTGACCGCCAGCACCGCCGCCATAAACTGGATAAACAGCTTCATCTTCGCCGTCATTGCGTTCGGCGTCTGCTTTTTGACTTTGACATAATCGTCGGCAAACCCCGTCAGCCCATAGATGAACAACACCAGCATCGAAATCCAGACAAAATGCTGCCGGACATTCGCAAACAGCAGCATCGCCAAAAGGCTCGTCCCCAAAATCAACAGCCCACCCATCGTCGGCGTGCCTTTCTTTTCCTCAATGTGCGATTTCGGCCCGTCGCCGCGTATCGGCTGCCCGCCGCGTTCATGCCCTTTGAGGAAAGCGATGAGCCTTCCGCCCGTAAGGAGAGATACAACCAAAGCCAGCGCAAAAGCCGCCGCCGCCCGCAGAGGCACCGTTTCCGGCGCATAAGACCAAAAAGACCACATTATCCGCACATTCCCGTCGCAAAAAAGTTAAACAAAATCTGAAAAAATATATTGGAATTGATTTTACAGTCAATATCTAAATGAAGTCTTAAAAAATATCTGAAAATCAAAATATTTTTCCCCGCCGCATTTTCGCGCCGCCGCCCGGCACCCTGCGCCCCAAAAATTCCACAATCACCCCGTATGCAACAATTCCGCCCCGTCCGCCCGGCGGTTATTCACTTTTTTTTAACCACGCCTGTCGTATGATATGATAAATATATGCGCCGCCGTACCATCGCACTGTCTGTCGTACTGCCGCGCCAGTAAAGGAGTTTTGCCATGTCCGGATTTTCGCTGACCGCAATGTTAACCGCCGTTTCCCTCGTTTTTACCGGCATTTCCGCCTCTGCCGCTGACGGCGACCTTCCGCCCGAATTGCAGGGGCTTGGGCTGTATGAAGATATCCTGCCGATAGGCTCGGACGGCATCGGCGGGCTTCCGTCTTCGCGGCGCGCTTCACGCCAGCAGAGCATTATCCCGTTCATCATCTCGTCCCTGCCTAAAGCGACGTCCGCTGCCGCCACCAATAATATCGCCAACGCGGAGCAGGTTTTCTGTTACCATGTTGCCAAAAAGCCCGCGGATTTTGCCGGCTACACACTGGACAACTTTGCCGTTACCGGCTATTGCGGCGAACTGGATATAGGCGCCACCGCAACCACTTACGAGGCGCTTTTCACCCAAAGCCCGAACATTATAACCGCGCCTGCCGCCTGTGCCATTGAGCCGCGCGTCATGCTGCGTTTTGTGCGCGGCGTCGATTATACCGATGTCCTTTTATCCTCTCCCTGCCCGTCATTCACCGTCTTTTACGCCGGCAGATACACCGCTTTTAACATCAAGCAGGGCGTTATTGACGACATCATCAGCCAGTTTGACAAAGAGAACCAGCCGTTCAACTCCCCCGCGCTTTTGAAAAAGACCGTCGCCAACGGTATCGCCGACACCGACAGGGAAGCCGAAATCTATGAAAAGAAACAACGCGAAAACGCGCCGGTAATGAACTGGAAAATGCCTGCCGCCGAAGAAGACAGAGCGCCTTCTGCCTCCGGCTCAGGCTCGTCTCTGCCGCAGGCTTCCTCTGCAAAGGATTCGTCCGGCACGTCAAAACCGGCTGCCAGGGGCTGGGGAAATATTAAGCTGCGGATGTAGCGGCAGCCGGCCCAATACGCCGGCCTCCCGTACGCCCGGACATATAATCATCAGCGCTGTCCGTCCCCTGCCCCGACACCGTGTTTTGAAACTTCCGCCCCGATACGCCACAGCCAGAATCAATTTGAAACTTCCTCCCCGTTGCTCACCGGCCGGGCACATTTCGAAACTTCCGCCCTATTGTTCTCCGCCCGGGTTCAAAGCGCATTTTTTTCATAAAATCAAACATTTTTTAACCACAGCTTAACTTTTTGCTTGCTATTTGAGAGGCGGCGTTATAAAAACGCCAACTGCGCGGCTTTCCGCTCCCGTGGTAAAACCGCAGCAGCATACAATCCCCCTCCCGGGGGATTTTGTGTTGTCTTCAACTTTGTATGGTCATTAACATCAATGCTGCCGCTAATCGGCAGCCGCAAAAGAAAAGGTAGGAAAAAATGCTCGCGGTATTGCAGAATCTGGCAATGTCATTAAAACAAAAAATCAACGGTTTCGGCAGTTTTTATATGAAAAACTTCTGCCCCAAACTGGTAGAAGTCCTGCGCAAAGGCTATGACAAAGACAAATTCCGCCGCGACACTCTTGCCGGCATGACCGTCGCCGTCGTTTCGATTCCGCTGGCAATGGCCCTGGCGATTGCTTCCGGCGTTACTCCGGCGCAAGGGCTGTACACGGCCATCGTCGCCGGCTTTTTCATTGCCCTGCTCGGCGGTTCAAAATACCAAATCGGCGGCCCGACCGGCGCTTTCGTCGTCGTCATTTTTAACGTCATCAAAAACTACGGCCCCGAAGGGCTGACCATGACCATGCTTGTTGCCGGCATCATCCTGATTATTGCCGGCCTGCTCCGCCTCGGCACCTACATCAAATACATTCCCTACCCCGTCGTTACCGGCTTCACCGCCGGCATCGGCGCATTGCTGATTTCCACCCAGGTCAAAGACCTTCTCGGCCTGCAAATGGAAAGCGTCCCCTCTGATTTTCTTCCCAAATGGCAGGCATACTTTGCCAACCTCGGCAACTTCAGTTTCTCGTCGGTCTTCATTGCCGCCTTTTCGTTTGCCGCGATTTTCTACGTCAGGCACAAGCGCCCGAACCTGCCGGCCTACCTCGTCGCCGTCGTCGGCGCCACGCTGCTGGTCGCGGTGTTTGCGCTGTTCTCCGCCGCGCCGGATACCATCGGCTCCAAATTCGGTGCCATTCCGCACTTCCTGCCTGCGCCGAAACTGCCGGAACTTGACGTCAATCTGATGCTCAAAGTTTTCCCGAGCGGACTGACCATCGCCTTTCTCGCCGGGGTCGAATCCCTGCTGAGCGCCACTGTCGTCGACGGCATGAGCGGCGACAACCATAACTCTAACGCCGAACTTATCGCCGAAGGCACCGCCAACCTGATGAGCATGGCATTCACCGGCGTTCCCGCCACCGGCGCCATCGCCCGCACCGCCACCAACTACAAATCCGGCGGCTATTCGCCGATGGCCGGCATTATGCAGTCGGTAATTCTGCTTTTGTTCATGCTGCTGCTCGCCGGCGTTGCCAAATTTATCCCGCTCGCCTGCCTGTCCGCAATTCTGATTCTCGTCGGCTGGAACATGCTGAACCTGACCAAAATGTACTACCTCCTCAAAGGCGCGCGCGGCGACGCGCTGACTCTGGTCGTTACGCTGCTGCTGACGCTGCTGGTCGACCTCAACACCGGCATTTCCGTCGGCTTTATCCTCTCCAGCATTATCTTTATGCACCGCATGAGCAAGGAAATTGAAATCGAAACCGATGAAAAGGCGCTTGAATACAAAGGCGGCGGCCGCGACCTCTCGCAGGTTCTGCACGAACAGGGCGTTATCTCGCTGCGTTTCTCCGGCCCGCTGTTTTTCGGCGACGCGCTGGACGTAACCCGCTTTTTGCAAAAGATAAAAGCCGAACCCAAAATCATCATCATCCGCATGGGTTACGTTCCGCTCGTAGACATCAGCGGTGCCAACGCGCTGGTCAGCTTTATCGACCGTGTCAAGAAAAAACACGGCGCCAAAATCATCCTTTCCAACATCAAGAAGCAGCCGCGCCGTATGCTGCACGAAGCGTTTTTGCAAAACGGACTGACCTGGCACGACATTTCCACCGCCTCAACGTTTGAAAACGCGCTCAAGATTACCCGCCGCTACCTGCGCATGAAAAAGCGGCAGGAAGAGCAGCAGGCAGCAGGCACCGCGGCGGAATAATCCGCCGCTTCTTCCTGCGTCAGCCCGGCGGCAACGCCCGCACGCGCCCTCCGCCCGTCTGCATCCTTCTCTTCATCTGCCGCTGTTTTTCCCTTTTCCGCTTGACATTTCCGCCGCTCCGTCCTACCATACGTCAGAACAAAACCCTAACAACAGGACACCCATGCCTCAGGAAAAAGACATCGCTTCCGACTGCACCTCTTTCGCCACAGCCCTCGGTCATGCTGCCCCGGCAGCCGCACAGCCCGCCTCTTTTCCCGCCTCTGCAACAGCCCCGCACACCCTCACCGGCGAAATCGACGCGCTCAAGGCCGTGTCCAAAGCCGTCCGCGACCTTGATTCCCTGAACCTTACCCAGCGCAAGCTGTTCGACAGGATTGAACATACCCACAACAACATCTTTATTCAGGGACAGGCAGGCACCGGCAAGTCCACCTTTATCAAATACCTGAAGAAACACTCTAAAAAACGCATCCGCCTTGTCGCCCCGACCGCCATCGCCGCGCTCAATATCGAAGGCGCCACCATCCACTCCATGTTTACCCTGCCGTTAAGCGATTTTCTCATTCCGCAGGAAGTGCGTTCCACCCGCCGCCGCAAACTGAAGTCCATTCTCAAAAAAACCGACATTCTCATTATCGACGAGGTGTCCATGCTCCGCCCCGACATTTTGGATATGATAGAAGAGCTGTGCTGCCAGGCGCGAGGCAATTTGGCGCTGTTCGGGGGGCTGCAGATTATCCTCATCGGCGACCTCTGCCAGCTTCCCCCGATAATCAAACCGGCGGCAATCCCCGCGTTCAAACAGAAATACGGCACCGCCGAACCGTACTTTTTTGACGCGTTATCTTATCAAAAAGGCGCATTTGAAAAAATCGAGCTGACCGAAGTCTACCGCCAAAGCGACAAAGAACTGTTAAGCTACCTGCAAAACCTCCGCAACGATGAAAACCTGCCCGAAACCGTCTCTTACTTCAATCGGCGCGAAAACTATCCGCCCGACTTCGCCGCCACCGCCATCACCATCACGCCGTACCGTTCGGTCGCCGACGGCATCAACCGCCGCCGCCTTGCCGAATTGCAGACGCCCGAACGCGAATACGAGGCCCAGCTCGCCGGTTCGTTTGAAAAAATGCAGGATACGCCCTCCCCGAAAATTCTGACCATCAAGGAAGGAGCGCTCGTCGTTTTTAACAAAAACAACTACCCCGATTACATCAACGGGACCTCGGGCATTGTCGAAAAGCTTGAAGACCGCTATATCGTTGTCCGCTGCCTTCAGGACAACAAATTCATTACCGTCCGCCGCGAAGAGTGGAAGTCGTTCGCCTATGACATTAATGAAGAAACCGGCGACGTAACCGAAAAGGAAACCGGCTCGTTTATCCAGTTCCCGCTCCAGCTCGGCTATGCGCTGACCATCCACAAGGCACAGGGCAAAACTCTTGACCGCGTCATTATTGACATCGACCGCGGCGCGTTCGCCCACGGCCAGCTGTACGTTGCCCTCTCCCGCACCCGCCGCAAAGCCGATATGCTGATAAAGCGCGGCCTTTGCGAAGACGACATCATTTTTTCTGACCGCATCAAAAGCTTTTTAAGCTGAAAACCATAAACGCGCCCGCTGCATTTTCGCCGGTTTTCCTCCTGACTTATGCGATTTTCCGTATGCCAAACAACGGAATAAACCCGAACAGGCAATGTTCCACACCGTCTTTTTTATATTTAATTTTATAAACCGTCAGTACATTAAACAATTTCAGTTTTCTGCTGTGCGTTGATTTAATAATTCTGAATACAGCCGGTAAACGATACAGACAATAAAAAAATTCGCCGTATTTAGCCGCATCTTCCGCTTCTCTTGCCAGCCACTGATTTACCAGATAGATTCCCCAACGCTCCTGATTTTTGCCGGCAAAAAACGGAGAGTGTTGCGCACACCTCCGCCAAGCGGATGCCAAACGCCGAAACCGTCCATCGTTCCAAGGTTTTACCGGCGAAGAATAATGTATGATTTTCGGATTTATTCTGCCGCTCTCCAGCGCTGCATATTTTTGTGTATTTACCTCAGAATAAAAAGCAGTTTTTCCCAACTCAACATGCCACATCGCGTTCCACATGACATCAAAGTAGTAAATCTTCCCGGCACAAACCATATTTAATACATCTTGGTCCGGATATGACAAATCCGGCATATCGGCTATTTTCTTTACACATTTCTCCACCAGATTTTCTTTTATCCACAGCGGAATATTGAACATCAGTACGCCGCTGTTGAAATATCCCTCCTCCGGACACCGTAATTTATCGCGTATATAGCTCTGCATCTCAAAAGTATGAACATCTGAACAGGCTCCGATATAGTTTCCCTCCATATCCTCCGTAAACATTTCCGCCACGTCAGCCTGCGCCAAAACATCGCAATCCAGATACAAAACCTTTTCATATTCTTTAAAAATCTCCGGTATCCAAATACGATAATACATTTCTTCCGTAAAATAACTGCACACATAAAGCGGACAATCCTTAACCCGCTCCGTCATATCAACAGCTTGAACGCATAAGCCCTCAACCGTCATTTTCTGCAGCAATGCGAGTGTTTCTCTCCTCAAACCGCTGTGCAGCACATAAACCCGATATTCCTTGTCCGGAGACTTGTGTTCAATAATCGAACGAATTGCCACCGACATATACGGTGCATAATTCTCGTTACTCGCAAAGACAATTGGAATAATCTGTTTGTCAGCCATTAGTTCTCTCCCTGATCTTCAGCAACAAATGCCGAACAAATAACAGCAGCGCTCAATTTCCTTCTCGTTGTAACAAACCGTAATAACCGACAATAATCTTTATACTCCGGCATATCCCCCTCCGCTGCTGAAAAAAAACGTTCGTTTTTTATCAACAAAAAACTGGGGATATTTTCATCGCCGATATGGCTATTTAGCTAAACCAAAAGTATATGAAATTAAACGAACGTTTAAATTAAACAGTACCGCAATACGGTTTACCGGCCCCGCATTTTGTCTTCGCAGGCGTACACTCCGCCTGCACTTTGCCTTCGCTGGCATCAGCTCCGTTCGTTCGTATTTTGCCTTCGCTGATATCCATTCCGCATCCCGCATACCGGCACTGATATCCGTTCCGCGCACCAAACGCCTTCGCTGATATCCATTCCGCATCCCGCATACCGACACTGATATCCATTCCGCGCACCAAACGCCTTCACTGATGTCCGTTCCGCGTTCCGCGTCCCGCATACCGGAACCGGTGCCCATTCCGCCCGCACTTTCAGGCAGAAAATGTCTTTTTTGGCGCTGTCCGGCAGCTTGACGTAATCCTTTTCCGTCGTTACCAGCGACAGCCCCTGTGCTGCTGCTTCCGCCCGCAACGCCTCCAAATCCGTCGCCGTATAGGCATGATGGTCGGCAAAATCCCGCGTTGCGACAAGGATATAGCCGAGGCTCTTAAGCGTCTGGTAGAACTTTTCCGGATGTCCTATGCCCGCAAATGCCAACACCCGTTTATTCTCCAGGTCAAACGGCAGCGGTTTCAGCCTGCCTGAAAACACCGGCAGCGTACACTGCTCTGTTAGCCCGGTCTTGTCCTCGCCCATAATCAGAATATAATCGGCGCGCTTTTCGCCATTTTTCAGCGTCTCGCGCAACGGCCCCGCCGGAATAATTTTGCCGTTGCCGATACCCGCAGCACCGTCAAATACCAGCCAGCTTTCGTCTTTATACAGCCCCGGATTCTGAAAACCGTCATCCATAATGATAATCTCCGCGCCGAGCCGCATTGCCTTTTCCGCGCCGAGCTCCCGCCTGGGCGCAATAATCGTCGGCGCCACGCCGGCCAGCAGCCGCGCCTCGTCGCCGGTTTCCGCCGCCGTATGCCGTTCCAGATTGACCACGATATTTTTCAGTTTGCCTTTATAGCCGCGGGTAACGAAAAAAACTTTCTTGCCGGCTTTGATATACTGTTCCGCCATGGCCATCGCCACCGGCGTCTTGCCGACACCGCCTGCGGTGATGTTGCCGATACAGATGACCTTCGCCTTGCACTTGCGGGGTTTGCCCAGTCTCAGCCGCAGCTGCGTCGCCGCGCCGTAAACCCACCCCAGCGGCGTCAGCAGCGTCGGAAATATGCCGTTTTTCTGCCAAAAACGCGGAGTTTTCATCGTCTCAGCTCCTTTGCCAGTGCCGCCGCAATCCCGTCCAAAACCGCCGCTTCCTTAACCGTCCAGGCGTACGCTTTTTGCTGCCTTTCCGCCAGCAGCGCCGGATCGCGCAGCAGCGTAATCGTCTCTTCAATCACATCCTCGGCGGAAGACACCTGATAAACCGCGTCAAAAAACCGCGCCCGCGTCATCATCTCCGCAAAGTTCTGCATATTCGGGCCGACGATGACCGCGTTTTTGTCGCGCGCCGCCTCCATAAAGTTCTGCCCGCCGTGCGCCACCAGCGACCCGCCGATAAAACTGACCTTTGCCAGCGCGTACCACAGCCCCATCTCGCCGATGGTATCGGCAACGTAAATATCCGTTTCCGGCGTTATCGGTTCTTCCGCAGAGCGCAGCGCCGCCGCAAAATGCCGGCTGCGGTACATTGCGGCAATTTCCTGCCCGCGGTGCGGATGGCGCGGTACAACGACAGTCAAGACGCCCGGCACGTTTTCCTTCAGCCACGGCAGATACAAAGCCAGCCGTTCCTCCTCGTCATGATGGGTCGAACTCGCCAGAAACACCGGACGTTCCCCGATAGCCTGTTTCAGCGCTGCCAGCTTGTCCGCGTCGACCGGCAGCGGCATGCCCGCAAATTTGATATTGCCGAAACAGTCCGCTTTCGGCGCTCCCAGAAAGATAAGCCGGTTCTTATCCTGTTCCGACTGCCCGAGACAGAGCGAAAAACACGACAACAGCTCTTTGGCGGCAAATTTAAACTTCTTCCACATTGCAAACGACTTGTCCGAAATCCGCCCGTTAACCAGAATCAGCGGAATTTTTGCCGCTTTGATTTCCGACAACAGCGACGGCCATAATTCAGACTCAAACCACAACACCGCGTCGGGGCGGAAATGCTTCAACAGCCGCTTTGCATACGCCGGCACGTCAAACGGGATAAACTGGTGGAACGCACGCGGCGGCAGGCGCTTGGCCATAATTTCCGCCGACGTCAGCGTCCCCGTCGTTACCATAATCGAAAGCTCCGGGTCTTCTTTCAGCAGCTTGTCAATCAGCGGCAGCATCGACACCGCCTCGCCGACCGACGCGCCGTGCATCCAGTAGAGTTTTCCTTCGGGGCGCGGGCGTTTGTACAGCCCCAGCCGCTCGTTGAAACGCACCGGATGTTCTTTGCCCGTCCGCCGCCGTTTTCTGATATAGGTCGCTTTCAACACGGGAAACACCAGAGTAATAAGCGTCTTATAAATTCCGATAACCATGTCAGGGTCCTTTCCGATATCCGGCGCACCGGTTTGTTTATATCCTCTTGTTCTTCATCTCTTCCGCCGGCACAATCTCCGGCAGCCCGCATTTGCGGTCAAGTTCCTGCGTCAGCGTATTCAGTTCGTCTTCAAACGCACGGCGCATCTGTTCCATTTCCTCCTCGGTTGCGTCGGGCGGCACAAACAACGGCCGTGTACCCGCCACGGCGCCTCTGGCAAAAAGCTTGGGAATAAGCATGGCGTCCCAGCTCCGTTTGGCAATCCACGCCCCTTCCGAACTGTAGGTAAACCCCATAACCGGTTTGCCGGTCTTCTGGGCAAAATAAATCACGCTTTTGTTCAGGCGCATCCTCGGCCCCCTGGGTCCGTCCGGAATAAGCGCCACCACCGTGCCCTGCTCCAGTTCGTGCACGATGCTGAGCGCCGCCGGAAGCGCTTTGCGGTAGCTGGAACCGTCGATGCTCAAAATATTGAACCCCCGAAGCAGCCGTGCGATAATCCGCCCGTCATTGTGCGGCGATACCAGCGCTTTCATCTGCCGCGGATTGCGCCAGAAATAGGGCAGCATCAGCGCCCGCCCGTGCCAGGCAACAAAAATGCCGCCGTCATTGTCGGCAATCAGCTTTTCAAACTCGTCTATTCCGCTGACGTCAAACTTCCCCGTTTTCCCCGCCAGCCATGCATATAAATAAGCCAGCCCGCCTATCAGGTCGAGTACAACCGGAAGCTTGCTGATTTTCTGCCGCAAATGTTTTATTTTGGTTCTAAATTCCGTACTTGACATATTGTTCCCTTCGTCCCCGGCAACCAGTCATCTGCCGATATATGGCGCATTGATTCCGTTCTCCCGGCAATCAGATACCAGCTCGATATATGGCGCGTTGATTCCGTTTTCCCGGCAATCCGCCGCCTGCCATACATCTGGCGCATTAATCCGCCCCCTGACACCCAGCTGCCTGCCGGGCATAATGATATATTTTGTTCATAACACCGATAATCTTAAAAAAAGGTTTAAACCACGCCCCGCTCCGCCAAAATTAACGCACCCGCCGCCTGCTGCCTGTGCACGCCGGTTACTGTCTGTGCCCGCCGATTGCTGTCTGTGCCCGCCGGTTGCCGCCTGACACTGCCGCCTGCCGATTGTCGCTTGGCACTGCCGCCTGCCGCGCCCCAACGATTTTCTCTGCCGCTGACAAAAAGAAAGCCCCTCTGCAGCGCCGCCGTCAAACGGGGCATTGCAAGAAGGGCTTTCTCTAAATCAGGGTACTGCGCGTTACGGGTGCAGCTTCAGGTCGGTGTATGCCGTGTGGTGCATTACCTCCTGCTTGGTATCCGTATTGACGAAACTGAATTCCCTTACGTCGGAACCCAGATATGTGTCATCCGGATACAGTTTGGCGCGTTCGGACAGGTACTGCACGCTCTGTGAGAATTTAAGTTCCAGCGGAATATTAAATTCTTTGTGCTTTTCCCCGTTGTCAAAGACGATTTTGACGGAACGCACCAGCGTGTTAAACGTCGGCTCAGGAGTGAGATAACCGCCGCCCGGCATCCGGTAATGCGGCACGAAGTTATAACGGTTGTCATCAAATTCTACCGTAAATGCCCTCTCTGTACCACTGATACGGGAACTTTTCCCTTCGTTGGTAACATAAGAGTCATAAGTAACTTCTGTGTTTGCCACATACCAGCTGTTGTTGCTGTTTAATCCCATAGCCACAACCACCTGGTCAGTCCACGTCTTTACCTCATCTTCTGCCGTTGAATGCGGAATTGTCTTGGTAACAATCACGTCAACCACGCCTTGGCGTTCACCATTCAGGCTCCAGTTAAGTTTGAAGTCCCAAACCGGCTCACCGGGAATGTCGCCTGCTTTTACCGACTTGGTATACCACGGCCGCAGCGTCATAACGTCAGAATTCGGCGTTGTAACGGCCTTAGCTGACCACGAAGCGTTAAAAGCCAAAGTTACCTTTTGATTTTCTCCTTCAGCTTCCGACGTGTAATCGTCATAAACCACCGGGTCAATCTCAAGGTGCGGCGTAGAAAGCGTCGTATTGGCAACCGGCATTTTTTCATACCGCCAGCCATAACTGACTGTTGCTACCTGCCCATCAGAAAAGGTAAACTTTTTGACAATATCTTTGCCGAAAGTCGCCCCTTCTTCAAAGTTCTTGTCGCTTACCGTTTCCTCGCCGGTCAAAGCAACCGCCAACTCAGCTTCGCTTGCCACCTCAATGTGCTTCTTTTCGAGAACCACATTAATGTAAGCTGTCGGGTTAAAATGTTGTACGTCTGTCCCATCCCCGGTCAAGTCAACCGTAGAGCTTTGTTCAAACGAACCGGTGCTTTCGCCTTGTCCGTCATTCACGGATGTTGACACTTCGAGGTTTTTCTCCTCGCTGCCAATCCCTCTTGAGTTGAGATACTCCGCACCGCTGCACGCAACCAATACTACTGCGCTCACAGCTATAGCTGCAAAACGCAAGAAATTTTTCTTTTTCATACGTTTGTAAATTTTAGATTATTTAATTAAAAAAAATTTCTCTTGTATGTACCCTTGCAATAATAAAACATAAACCTTACCATGCTGTTCTGCATAAACAAAACAGCCGCAAACGGGCACAATAATTTTTTAACTGCCTTAATATAACATACTTTTTATACAAAATCAATATGTTTTTTGTATAAAAAAGAGTCCGGTTTTCACAAACCGGACTCCTGCGAACTTAATCACAATAATTTACCCCTTAAAGGCGGAAAATTTCGCGAAATGGCCGCAGATGTCTCCCAAGGAGCAGAGTGTACATAAACGTACACGACGCGACGAAGAGGAGCACCATCTGCGAGTCAGTTCGCAATAATTTCCCCCTTTAAATCTTCATCTTGTAGAAGGAACGGTAAACAAAGACCAACCCCACCAACAGGAAGAAGATGCCGAGGCCGAGCGAAACGCACTTCGGCGCCGCTACCGCCATCTCGACCGCAAGCAGGCCGAACAGCGTCGTGAATTTAATAATCGGGTTCAGCGCCACCGAGGACGTATCCTTGAACGGATCGCCGACCGTATCGCCGACGACCGTCGCGTCGTGCAGCGGCGTGCCTTTTTCGCCAAGGTCGACTTCTACGACCTTCTTGGCGTTGTCCCATGCACCGCCGGCATTCGCCATAAACAGCGCCTGGTACAGCCCGAAGACCGCAATCGAAATCAGATAGCTCGCAAACAGATTCGCATCAAAGCACGCAAACGCAATCGTGAACGAGAAAATCACGATAAAGATGTTGAACATGCCTTTCTGCGCATACAGCGTGCAGATACGCACCACTTCCTGCGAGTCTTCCTTGGAAGCCGCCTTTTTGCCCGAAAGCTTGATGTGCTGCTTAATGAAGTCGACCGCACGGTAAGCGCCAGTAGAAACCGCCTGCATTGACGCGCCCGAGAACCAGTAGATGACCGCGCCGCCGAGGATAATGCCGAACAATACCATCGGGTCAAGCAAATTCAGCTTAAGGTTCAGCAGCAGAATGATGGAGAAAATCATCGTCGTCGCACCGATAACCGCCGTGCCGATAAGCACTGGCTTGGCCGTCGCCTTGAACGTGTTTCCGGCGCTGTCGTTGGCTTCCAGCAGGTGTTTGCCCTGCTCAAAGTCCGGCTTGAAACCGTAGTCTTTCTCAATCTCTTTCTTGACGCCTCTCAGGCTCTCAATCTGGGACAGTTCAAACACCGACTGCGCATTGTCGGTAACCGGGCCGTAGCTGTCGACCGCAATCGTTACCGGCCCCATGCCGAGCATGCCGAACGCCACCAGACCGAATGCAAACACCGTCGGATAGACCATAAAGCCGTCCAGGCCGTCCTGCGCCGTAAAGAATGCGATAACCATCAGGCCGACCATAACCAGCCCCTGCCAGAACGCCGACATATTGCCGGCGACAATACCGGAAATGATGTTCAGCGAAGCGCCCGCCTCGCGGCTGGACTTGACGATTTCCTGCACGTGCTGCGATTTGGAAGACGTAAAGATTTTCGTAAATTCAGGAATCAGCGCCGCTGCCAGCGTACCGCAGCTGATAATCAGCGACAGCCGCCACCACAAATCGGGGCTGATGTTGGAAAGCATAACATACGAAATGCCGAACGTTACCGCAATCGACGTCAGCGACGTCAGCCAGATAAGGCTCGTCAGCGGCTTTTCAAAGTCAAAGATTTTCTCCTTGCCGTAGCGCGCTTCGGAAATTTTTCCGTTCAGCCAGTACGAAAACAGCGAGGTCAGAATCATCAGAATGCGCATGGCGAAAATCCATACAATCAAACGCGCCTGAAAATCAACGCCGTTCGCCAGCATGACCAAATCGCCGTTATTGGCATACATCATGCCCGCACCCAGAACGATAAAGCTGATAAGCGCCACGCCGGTAACGCCGTAGGTTTCAAAACCGTCCGCAGTCGGGCCGACGGAGTCGCCCGCGTTGTCGCCGGTGCAATCGGCAATCACGCCCGGATTGCGCGCATCGTCCTCGCCGATTTTAAAGATAATTTTCATCAAATCCGCACCGATATCGGCAATTTTGGTGAAAATGCCGCCGCAAATGCGCAGCGCCGCCGCGCCGAGCGATTCGCCGATGGCAAAGCCGATAAAGCACGCGCCCGCACTCTCTTTAGATACGAACAGCAAAATTGCCATCATCATAATCAGCTCAACGCAGATGAGCAGCACGCCGATGGACATGCCGGACTTGAGCGGCAGGCTCATTACCTTGTACGCCTTGCCTTCAAGCGAAGAAAAAGCCGTGCGCGCATTCGCGTAGTTGTTGATGCGCATACCGAACCACGCCACCGAATACGAGCCGAGAATACCCAGCACTGACCAGCCCAGAACCGTCAGGACTTTCGGCAGCGGCGTATCGTTCAGGCCGTAAAAATAGTAGAAAATGCATACCGCAATAAACACTTCGAGCAACAGCAGCAGTTTCGCCTGCTGTTTCATATAGGTCTTGCAGGTTGCGTAAATCAGTTCCGACACGTTAAGCATCGACTGATGCGCCGGCATATTCTTGATTTTGTGAAACTGATACCAGCCGAACAGCATGCCCAAAACGCAGATAACCAGCCCGAAAGCCAAAATCTGCGTACCGGACACCGCCCAGCCGAAAATATTGTAACCCACGTCCAGCGACGGGATTTTGAGGTCGATTTCGGACGCCTGCGCCCCGCTCGCCCCCACAGCCAATGCCGGCGCCAACGCCGCCGCAAAAGCCGTCAATTTCTTAATGTTAAGCATGTAATCTCCCTTTTCATCGGTATTAACGAGCAACCCGGACGGAAAAAAGGCCCTCCGCCGGCAGCTGCCCCGAGTTTAGCCGCCCATTTCTAAACAACCGGTTAAAACTTCAGGAGATATTTTTAAGTTTTTCTTTTAAAAATAACGAGTTATTACACCCGCACCAGCACCCTCGGCTACCACTCGCGCAGCTTACGGTTCAGTTCGCGCTCCTTAATGCTCTCACGCTTATCATAAAGTTTCTTGCCCTTGCCGATGCCGACCTCCAGCTTGGCCAGCCCGCGCTCGTTAAAATACAGCCGCTTGGCAACCAGGGAATAGCCTTTCTTCGCCATCGCCCCGATAATGCGGTTGATTTCATGGCGCGTCAGCAGCAGCTTTTTCTTGCGGTTCGGCTCCTGCTTTTCATACCCTTTGTTGGCATACTCCTCAATTTTGAGGTTTTCGATAAATAATTCGCCGTCGGCAAAAGAACCGTACGTATCGGTCAGGCTTGCCTTGCCCAGCCGCAGCGATTTAACTTCGGTACCGCGCAATTCCAAACCGGCGGTAAACGTTTCCTCAATGGCATAGTCAAACGTGGCGCGGCGGTTGACGGCCACCTGCCCCGATGCGATAAAATCCGATTTTTTTACTTTCTTTGCCATTGTATGCCTCAATTCAAACAACGGGAAATATAACCGCAACTCCCCGCCCTGTCAAGCGGAAATATCGCTCCGCTTCATTTGCCCGCATCATAAAACAGCCGCCACATAAAACAGCCACCGCACAAAACAGCCGCCGCACAGCACAACCGCATCACAATACAGCCGCTGCACAATACGTTGTTCTCCGTTTCCCGCTGCACATCACCCGTTCTTTGTTCCGCCGCCTCTGCAACACGGCACATCTTCCCCACTAAAAAAAGCGCCGTCCGCAGACAGCGCCTTTTCCCAAATTTCCGAACCGGCCGTTTTACCAGCCACGAAGATAAATGTAAGTTTCTGTACCCGAAGCGCTGAGCATTCCGAGGACGGCGTAAAAACACTTCAAATCCAAATCCGCATTCATCGGCCGGGAATAGCCGGTTTCAGTCTGCCGACAAGACAAATCATGCTCTTTTCGCCAGCGATATTCCGCCTCCGTAATCTGGGTTTCCCTGTCATCCATCGTCCAGTAAATCATCGGCACCTTAATCCGTTTCTGCTCTTCCGCCGGCAGGGCGTTAAACAGCTCCTCGGCCAACAGGACAAGTTTCGGATAAGCCTTGCTGCTGCCTATCAAAAGCGGAATAAGCTCCACCTGTTCAGCCTGCGGCAAAAACTTAAATACCGTTGTAAGCGCGGCAAAACATTTTTCCTGCCTGTCTTCAAACTTCCAGCAGTCGCGGCAAAAAGCATCCAGCCACGCTTTGGGATAAAAGGCCTTTTCAGCGGCTTTGTGCAGCGATGTCAGAAAAACTTCGGCCTTGCCCGGTTCTCTTTTTACCGATTTGGCATTTAGCTTCCTGTTCTTTTTCTTAGAAATTTTAGCTTTCATAAAATCAAATTTAAAATAATTAAACTTCCATAACAATATTCTGTTGCATTGCTCTATAACATCGCCGCCGGGTTTTGTCAATACCTGTCTGACCCGGCACAAAAGCACGGCGGCAAAACGTCAAACAAAAAGCCGGTAAAAACCGGCTTTTTTCATCAGTCAGCCCTTCGCCTTAATGCACCGTATCGGTCTTAAGCGGCGTAACCGGATGTTCCAGCGCCACAGCCAACACGTCGTTGACATTTTCCGCCAGCACGATTTTCAATTCGTTCTTGACAATCTCCGGCAGTTCCGCCAGGTCTTTTTCATTGCCTTTCGGGATAATCACCGTTTTGATGCCGCCGCGCAATGCCGAAAGCAGTTTTTCTTTCAAACCGCCGATTGGCAGCACCCTGCCCTGCAATGTAATTTCGCCGGTCATCGCCACATCGCTCCTGACCGGGATTTTCGTAAACACCGACACCAGCGTCGTATACATCGTAATTCCCGCCGACGGACCGTCTTTCGGAATGGCTCCCTCCGGCACATGGACATGCACATCGGTCTTTTCAAACACCTCGGGATTAATCCCCAGCGCCTGCGCATGCGACCGCACGACCGAATATGCGGTGTCAATCGATTCTTTCATCACTTCGCCGAGTTTGCCGGTTTGTTTAATAACGCCCTTGCCAGGCATATCCACCGCTTCGATAAACAAGATGTCTCCGCCGACTTCCGTCCATGCCAGCCCGGTCGTAACCCCGACCAGATTTTTCTCCTCGCGCACGCCGAAATGAAACTTCTTAATGCCGAGATATTTGTTCAGGTTGTCAGGCGTAACCGTAATATGCTCGTCTGCCGTAACCGTAATATGCTCGTCCGCTGCCGTTTTTTCATTAGCCGTTTTTTCATTAACTGTGCCGTTGCGGCTCCGCCCGGCGCTCTTTCCGCCTTTCTCCGCCTTTTTCTCACTGTCCAGCAACAGTTCTTTCGCCGACTTGCGTGCAATCGTCGCCAGTTCGCGTTCCAAATTGCGCACGCCGGATTCCGACGTATAGTAGCGGATAACGTCGCGGATGGCATCGTCGGTAATAAACAGCTCCGTCGGCTTAATCGCATTCTCCTTAAACACTTTCGGAATCAGATGCCGCTTGGCGATTTCAATTTTCTCCTGCTCGGTATAGCCGTCCAGCCGGATAATCTCCATGCGGTCCAGCAGCGGCCGCGGCATATCCAGCGAGTTGGCGGTCGTTACGAACATCACTTTGGAAAGGTCATAGTCCAAATCCAGATAATGGTCGTTAAACGTCGCATTCTGCTCGGGATCCAGCACTTCCAGCAGCGCCGAACTCGGGTCGCCGCGCCAGTCCGAACCGAGCTTGTCAATCTCGTCCAAGAGAAACAGAGGGTTGGACACGCCGGCTTTTTTGATGTTTTGGATAATCTTGCCCGGCATTGCTCCGATATAAGTGCGGCGGTGTCCGCGGATTTCCGCCTCGTCGCGCATGCCGCCCAGCGACGCGCGCACAAACTTGCGCCCCGTTGCCCTGGCGATTGACCGCCCGAGCGAGGTTTTGCCCACGCCCGGTGCCCCGACCAGGCATAAAATAGGGCTCTTCAAATCTTTCGACCGCGCCTGCACCGCCAGATACTCGATAATGCGCTCTTTAACTTTCTGCAGGCCATAGTGGTCTTCGTCCAGAATTTCTATCGCTTTGCCGAGATTATGGCTGATTGGCGAATACTTGCCCCACGGCAAATCCACCAGCCAGTCGAGATAATTGCGGATAATCGTCGATTCCGCGCTCATCGGCCCCGCCGCCTTAAGTTTTTTCAGTTCCTGATTCGCTTTGGCTCGCGCTTCTTTGCTCATTTTGGATTCGGCAATTTTCTTAGCATATTGCTGCAGTTCGTCTTCCTCTTCGTTTTCTACCCCGGTCAGCTCTTTCTGAATCGCTTTCAGCTGCTCGTTAAGGTAATAGTCGCGCTGGTTCTTTTCCATCTGGCTCTTGACACGGTCTTTAATTTTGTTTTCCGCCGCAATGCGCGCGCCTTCTTCATTAAGGATTTCCAAAAGCTTGGTCAGCATCGCGTGTTCGTCGCGGCATTCCAGCAGCTCCTGCTTGTCCGAGGTTTTGATATCCAGATTGCCGATAATCACCGCAATCAGTTTGCCGAGGTTTTCATGCTGATTGACAATCATCAGGCTTTCTTTGGGCAGTTTGGAATAGTCAATCGTCTGCTGGCGGAATTTTTCGCTGACCACCGCCGCCAGTGCCTTAAGTTCAGCCTCGTCGCCGCCATTTTCCGCCAAATCATAAGGTTCGATAAACGCCGTATAATAATCGCCGAACGTATTGAGTTTCTTGACCCTGATGCGGCGGATTCCCTCAACGGCCAGATTAAGCGTCCCGTCCGGCATGGTAATAAAGCGCTTGATGCGCGCCAGTGTCCCGATTTGATAGAGGTCTTTTTCCTTCGGATCCTCTGTTGCCGACTGCTTTTGGGTCAAAAGCGCCAGCGGCGTCCCAAACTGATAGGCGGCTTTCGCGGCTTTAAGCGACATGCTCCGGCCGACGAACAGCGATGCCGAATTCTCCGGAAAAACCACAATATCCCGGAGCGACAGCACCGGATATTCCATATTCTCCAAAATCATCTTGTCATCTGCGGGCGGAAGCGCATCTTTTGCTTCCGGATGGTTGTCTATGTTGATGTCTTTATCTTCAACGCGGCTCATTATAATATCCTTATGAATTGCTCAAACAAACTGCTAAACCGGCACGCTGCCCTGCTTTCCCGTTCGAAAAAACCGGCACCCGCGCACCTGTTTTTAGTATCCTTTGCAAAGGAGGCTGCTCTCCCGTATGGATGCACTTTCCCTCTGTATGGATTAGTTCTATATAGTGTCGGGTTTTCTTTTCTGCAATGCCCGAGACGTAATTTTGCCAAATCCGCCGCCGCTTGGCAAGGCTCGCGGCGTTCTATCCACAACATAACGCCGCCGTCTCAAAATGCTCCCGCTGCCATGCCGCTTTGCCGGCCTCTCTCTTGCCATTCCCGCATTTCCCCTTGACAAAACGTTCCTGTCGCCTTAATATCCCCCCAAAAATCCACCCCATCTGAAGGAGACCTTTCGTGCAAACGGTTATTGACAAATTAAGCGACATTTTTTCCGCGGGTTTTTCCGCTGCCGGTTATGACGCCGCCTTGGGGCGCGTTGTCGTTTCGGCTCGCCCGGACTTATGCCAGTTTCAGTGCAACGGCGCCATGTCCGCCGCCAAACAATATCGCAAAGCTCCGCTGGCAATCGCCGATGACGTGGCTGCGGCACTGCCTGCCAACGATGTCGTCGCAACCGTTTCCGTCGTCGCCCCCGGATTTATCAACATCACCGTCAAAGACGAATTCATCGCCTGTTATCTGGAAGAAATGAGCCAGAGCGAAAACTGCGGCTTTGCCAAGGTTGAAAATCCCCGCACCGTCGTCATTGACTACGGCGGGCCGAACGTTGCCAAACCGCTGCATGTCGGGCATCTGCGCTCGGCCGTTATCGGCGAATGCTTAAAGCGCCTGAACCGTTTTGCCGGCAACAAGGTCATTGCCGATGCGCACTTGGGCGACTGGGGGCTGCAAATGGGGCTGATTATTCACGAACTCTCCCTCCGTCATCCGGAATTGCCGTATTTTGACGAAAATTATGCCGGGGACTACCCGCAGGAAGCGCCGTTCACTCTGGCAGATTTGGAGCAGATTTATCCTTTTGCTTCCGCCAAATCCAAAGAAGACGAAGCCTATCTGGCCGCCGCCCGCGCCGCCACGCAGGAAATGCAGTCCGGACGCCGCGGTTACCGCGCCCTGCTGCGCCATATCGTCGGCGTTTCCGTTCCCGACTTAAAGCGCAACTATGCGCGGCTGGACGTCGACTTTGACCTCTGGCTCGGCGAAAGCGATGCCGACCCTTTTATTCCCGATATGGTCAGGATGATGAAAGGCAAAGGGCTCGCCTATGAAAGCGAAGGGGCTCTCGTCGTAGATGTCAAAGAAGAAAGCGATACCGCGCCAATCCCGCCGTGCATTATTTTGAAATCCGACGGCAGCGCAATTTATGAAACGACCGACCTTGCCACCCTCGTCCAGCGCGAACGGGATTTCCGCCCAGACCGCGTCATGTATGTTGTCGACAAACGCCAGGCGCTGCATTTTGAGCGCGTTTTCCGCTGCGCCCGCAAAACCGGCGTAACCCGCCCCGAAACCGAACTGACGTTCATCGGTTTCGGCACCGTCAACGGCAAAGACGGCAAACCCTTCAAAACCCGTTCCGGCGGCACGATGAAACTCTCCGAACTGCTGGATACGGTAGAAAGCAAAGTTGCGATTAAAGGCGAAGAGGAAATGCCCGCAGCCGAACTGCGGCAGTTGAAACAGGCCATCGGCCTCGCCGCCATCAAATACGGCGACCTGATGAACCCTTGCGAAAGCAATTATATTTTTGACATTGACAAGTTTGCCTCGTTTGAAGGCAATACCGGGCCGTATATCCTTTATACCATGGTGCGGATAAAGTCCATTCTTGCCAAGCTTAAGGAACGCCATCCGGAGATTGCCGCTGCGGTTTCGTCCGGCACAACTACATCCGGAACCGCCTGCCGTTTTGCCGCTTTCACCACTGCCAGCGAACGCGACCTGGCTCTGACGCTGACCCGTTTCAGCCACACGCTTGGCGAAGCGCTCAAAAAAGATGCCCCCTCCATCATCTGTTCGTATGTGTACGAGATTTCCAACAAGTTCAACGTCTTCTACCACGATAAAAAGATTTTGGCAGAAGAGGATAAAACGACCCTGCGGTCGCTCGTTGCGCTGATTACCCTGACACTGAAGGTTTTGGATATATGCATTAACATTCTGGGTTTCAAAGCGCCGGAAAAAATGTAACAAAAGATGCAACGCCTGCCCTGCTCCCACATCGGAACACCCGGAGCTGCCGCAACCCCGTTGTTCTGCCGCGTTGCTCTGCCTGCCTTCTGCTCTGCTGCGAAACCTGTTGTTCTGCGCCGCGTTGCTCTGCCAGCCTTTCTGCTCTGCCGCAACCCCGTTGTTCTGCCGCAATGCCGTTCAGCCCCGTTTCCGTGTCTTCCGCGGCCGGTTCCTAATCCTCCACGACCAGCCGGATGGATTCCAGCCTCTTAATTTCGTCGCGGCACTTCATCGCCTGTTCAAATTCCAAATCCGCCGCATATTGTTTCATTTCCCTGGTCAGCCGCTTGATTTCTTTGGCGATGTTTTCAATCCTGTCGCGGGCAATCGGCGCCGTCAGCTCCTTGTCGCCCTCTGCCTCGGTCATCGTCTGCAATACTGACGAAATCGCCTTTTTAATCGTCTTCGGCGTAATCCCGTGCTCCAGGTTATATTGAAACTGTTTCTTGCGCCGCCGCTCGGTCTCGTCCAGCGCAAACTTGATTGAATCCGTCATCTTGTCAGCATACAGCACCACGCGCCCCTCGGCATTGCGCGCCGCCCGCCCGATGGTCTGAATCAGCGACCGCGTCGAGCGTAAAAAACCCTCTTTGTCCGCGTCGAGAATAGCCACCAGCGAACACTCGGGAATGTCAAGCCCCTCGCGCAGCAGGTTAATCCCGACCAGTACGTCAAACACGCCCTGCCGCAGGTCGCGGATAATCTCAATACGTTCCAGCGTATCAATATCCGAATGCAGATACCGCACTTTAATCCCGTTTTCCTTAAGATATTCGGTCAAATCTTCCGCCATCTTTTTCGTCAGCGTCGTAACCAGCGCCCGCTCGCCCTTGGCAATCACCTTGCGGCATTCCGCCATCAAATCGTCAACCTGGTCTTCCACCGGCTTGACCACGCAGACCGGGTCCATCAGCCCCGTCGGGCGGATAACCTGCTCGGCAAACACGCCGTGGCTCTGTTCCAGTTCCCAATCGCCGGGCGTCGCCGAGACGAAAATCGTCGGCGCGCGGAACCTGTCCCATTCCTCAAACTTCAACGGCCGGTTGTCCACGCACGACGGCAGCCGGAACCCGTAATCAGCCAGCGTGGATTTGCGGTTGCGGTCGCCGCGATACATACCGCCGATTTGCGGCACCGAAATGTGGCTCTCGTCAATAAACAGCAGCGCGTCTTTCGGAAAATACTCAAACAGCGTCGGCGGCGGCTCGCCCGGCGCGCGTCCGGTCAGATAGCGTGAATAGTTTTCAATCCCTTTGCAGTGCCCGGTCGTTTCCATCATCTCCAGATCAAACCGCGTCCGCTGCTCCAGCCGCTGCGCCTCCACCAGCTTATTGTCGTGCCTCAGCTCGTCAAGCCGCAAAGCCAGATCTTCCTTAATGTGCATCATCGCCTGCGACAATGCCGGACGCGGCGTAACATAATGGTTCGCCGGATAAATCGTAATCTCTTCCAAATCCGCGGTTTTTTTGCCGGTCAAAACGTCAAACTCGCTGATTTTCTCAATCTCGTCGCCAAAGAAAGATACCCGCCACCCGCGGTCTTCGTAGTGCGCCGGAAAGATATCCAGCGTATCGCCCTTAACCCGGAACGTAGAACGCACGAAATTCGCCTGATTGCGCTCATATTGCAGCAACGCCAGATTTTTATAGATTTCTTTCGGCTCAATGCAGTCGCCCTTTTTGAGCGAAAACGCCATCGCCGAATACGATTCCATGCTTCCCAAACCGTAAATGCATGACACCGACGCCACGATAATCACGTCTTTCTCTTCCAAAACGTTACGCGTCGCTCCGTGCCGCATCCGGTCAATCTGCTCGTTAATCGCAGAATCTTTTTCAATATAGGTATCAGTCTTCGGAATATATGCTTCCGGCTGATAATAGTCGTAGTAGGATACGAAATACTCAACATGGTTGTGCGGAAAAAACTCTTTCATCTCCGCATACAGCTGCGCCGCAAGAATTTTGTTCGGCGCCATAATCAGCGTCGGCTTCTTCATCTCCTCAATGATTTTGGCCATGGTAAAGGTCTTGCCCGAACCGGTAACGCCCAGCAGAACTTGATTTCTCTCGCCTCTTCTCAGGCCGTCGCACAGTTGCCTGATTGCTTCCGGCTGGTCTCCCGACGGCTCAAACGGGCTGACCACTTCAAATTGATTGCTCATAGAGGTATATATAGCGCCGCCTGCCCCCAAAAGTCAATAGATATAAAAACCAGCCATTCCCTGCTTTCGCCGTTTTCTTCTCAGTTTTAATATTTCCCTTACTGTACAGTTTTTTTCGCACTGGTTCTTACATTCCTGTATTCCTTACCCTTGCGAACAATCCGGACTGCTGAAAAAAAAGGGTCGTTTAAAATCAACAGAACTGTTTCTTTATTTTTATAATACAATCAATCAGTTAAAAAAACGTAAATAAAACTAAAGATGTATATTTTAAACGACCCCAAAAAATCAGCACGACACACTCCAAAAAACAAAGGCAACCTATATCAAAGGACAAAACCATGAACAAAAATATCTTACTGGCAGGAACCGCTATTTGCTTGTTAAGTATGGCCTCAATTGTCCATGCCCAGACAACAAATAATGAGGAAGACACTTTTGAATCCATTCAGTTTAATAAAGGAACCGGATGGATTGCCAGCGATGAATCCGGATCAAGCTATACCCAAATCAATTACCTGACAAATAGCGACCTTACCACTCTGCAAAACAGTATCAACATGATTGGCAATACCGCTTATGCCACCGCGGCCAATCTGCGTACCACACAGGAAGACGCTACCACAGCCAAAACTCAGGCGTCCGAAGCCAAAACAGCCGTCGACAATTTGAGCAAAACTGTTGAAAGCGAGTTGGCACTCAAAGCCGATACCACCACGGTTACTGAACTGTCCAATCGCATCACCACAAATGAAGGAAAAATTGATCAAAACAGTGATGACATTGCTGCACTTGAAGCCGAACAGGACGAACAAGATACCAAAATAAACAACATATCTTCCGGCACCACATACTCTGGAACCGGGCTGGAAGCCAACGTCAGAAATACGGCAACTTCCGTCTTTAACAGCAACCTGAATACGGCGCTGGAAAGTGGCGGACAAATTTATACCTTCACCAACAACCGCATTAACATCGGCATAGAAACGGCCCTTGAAAGCGGCGGTTCCATAAAGTCAGCCATAGACAAAGCCACAGACACAAGCGAAGGCATCGGCAACGGCCATGATAACCTTGTCAGCGGCGACCAGGTTTATGATGCCATCAATAATGCCAAAACCGAAATTTCCGACACCATCGGCAGCACGGCCGAAGAAGTCGCCAACACGGCAATTTCCGACGCTCTTAAAGAAGAAGGCAGCATTACGCAGGCCATAAACCAGGCAACGAAAGACCTTGCCTCAGGCGACACCATCCAAAACGCCGTCAACGAACAGGTTTCTTCCGCTATTAAAGAAGGCAATTTCGCCACCAAAGACGACATTACGCAAGCTATATCCGATGGCGTTACCGAGGGCGGGACAATTGATACGGCCATCAACAACGCCATCACGGAAGCAGGCAGCAACTATGCCACCAAAGAAGATTTGGCAGGTTTGGCTTCAGGCGAAGAAATGCAAAACGCGATAAGTGATGCCGTTAATACGGCCACCGAAGGACTTGCCTCTGAAGAGTACGTCAACAGTGCCGTTGACTCTGCCAAAAACGAAATCAACAATTCTCTGAAAGACTACGTTACCGATGGCGAATTAAATGACGCCGTCGCCGGCGCGGTCGGCTCCGCAACCGGTGCTCTGGAGACGCAAATCGCCGACAAAGTCTCCAAAGACGATATGAACAGTGCCATTTCGGAAGCAACCACCGGCCTGGCCAGTGAAAGTTACGTTGACAGTGCCGTTGCCGGAGCCACCGAAGGTCTGCTGGACAAAGATACCGCCGACGGCCTGTATGCATCAAAAAACGATCTGAACAACTACGCCACCAAAGACGAGTTAAACAACAAAGCTGACACTTCCGATGTATACAGCAAAACCGAAGCCGACAATAAATTTGTCAGCAAGGACAATCTGGATACGATTAAGAATGAAATATCCACAGAACTGGACGGGCAATACGTTTCTCAGGACGAACTGGCCTCAACCGTCCAGAATACCATTACCGACCAGCTGGGCGATACGGTCAGCAGCGCCGTCAGCGACGAAATCAACAAGCAGACTGAGAAGCTGGAACAAACCGTAACTGACAATGTTATGGGCGGTCTGGATAAAACCTTTGCCAGCGATGAAGAACTCACTACCGCCAAAGACGAACTGCAGGGCAGCATTAACGATGTCGCCGAGGATGTAACCGAACTTGACGGGCGCCTGGATACGGCAGAAACGGATATTGACAATCTGCAAAGCGACATGGCTGCGGTTAAAGACGACATGACTACGGTTAAAGACGACATCAGCGGCTTGCAGGATACCGTTGCCAATCTGGATAACACCTACGCAACGGATAAAGAGCTGCAAAGTACCAAAGACGAATTGCAGGGAAATATTGATAAAGTTTCCGGCGAGCTGGCCAGCACCAGCGAAAAAGTCGGCAACTTGGAAAACTCCCTCTCTGACACAAATGAAAAAGTCGGCAATCTGGAAACATCGCTTTCTGATACCAACAAAAAAGTTGACAGCCTTGAGAGCAGCCTGGCGGACAAAGCCGACACGTCTTATGTAAACGAACAGCTGGCCGGCAAAGCCGATGCTTCCGACGTAACGGCGCTGGAAGATGAACTGGGCAAAACCAACCAAACCGTCTCCGATTTAAACGGCAAGCTGGAAACCACCGACCAAAATGTGGCCAACCTTGAAAGCGAACTCAACAAAACCAACGAAACGGTTACGGCCTTAGACGGGGAACTGGAAAAAACCAACACCGCCGTCGCCGGCAACACGGCCGCCACTGCCAATGCTGACGCCATTGACAATCTGGAAAGCGGCAAAGCTGATAAAACAGAGCTTGAGCAGGCCAAAACCGAACTGTCCGGCCAGATTAACGACATCACCAAAGAAGGCGGTGCGATAGACACGGCGGTAAATACGGCCAAAGACGAATTAAACGGCACGATTTCCGATACCAAAACTGAACTGCAAGGCAACATAAACACCGCTAAAACCGAGCTGGAAGGCAATATTGCAGACAGCCTGCAGGAGAGCAAAGACTACACCGATTCCCAATTATCAACGGTTGAAGAAAACATCTTTGCCAAAGCCGATGAAAAATACGTTACCAACGAAGGGCTTGACGAAAAAGTTCAAAACTCGGTTGACAATACTATCGGCACCCGGGTTGAAGATGCCGTCAATGAAACGGTCGGCAACATCAGCCAGCTCGGCGTCGGCAACAAAAACCTTTCCAACGGCTCCGACAATGCACCGGAAACGATTGTTGAAGCCATCAACAACATAGACCAGTCCCTGGGCACTATTCACGGCCTCGCCGACAAACTGGGCGGCCAGCATCAGGGCAACCTGGCCGACGGTACCACGGTGGAAGATCATCTGACATCTTTGGATTCTGCCATCGGCAACCGCGATAACTATACCAACGCCAACGGTTCCAATAACTATCTCGCCACAGCCGGTGCAGACATTTCCACCGCCATCAGCGAAATCGCCTCCAACATCGGTACGGCAGAAGATTTGGGTACCACACAAAACGGCGTATCATCAAGCAATACAGTCAATCAAAACATTGCCGCAGTCAATACCGCCATCGGCAACACCTCAAAATTGGCCAACACGCATTACGTCTCCGGTGCCACCAATTTAACCGACGCCGTTGCCGGATTGGATAACCAGATTCACAATTTGGATTCTCGTTATTACCAGCTAAGCGGTGACATTAATGATCTGCGCGATGACTTCAATGCCGGTATGGCCACCATGTCTGCCATGACGGCTCTGGTGCCGAATGCCCGCGCCACCGGCAACACGCAGCTTTCTTTCGGTACAGGCATGTACGAAGGCGAAACGGCAATGGCGCTCGGCGGCTTCCACTGGATAAACGACAACGTTCTGTTAAATGTCGGTGCCGCCTGGGGCAGCGCGGATACGGCCTACCGTATGGGGATAACCTATTCCTGGTAAAGCTGATTCTTAACAAAAAAACGGAAGCACAATGCTTCCGTTTTTTATGTTTTTTCTGTTTTCACGCCACGGCATACGCATGTTTTTCCGCATCGTAATGCAGCCTTTTCCGACTGCCGTTTTCGTCTGCAAAAAAGATTTCCGGCACATTTTCAACCCGAAACGCCGCAACCGCTTCACCATTGGAAAATAAAGCCTCAAACACCAGACATGAACCGTCGTTTTGTTCGGCGCGGAGAAATCGTGTTTCATCAACGCGATACGCGTCGCAAAAACTGTCGTACTCGGCCGCGTCAATACTCTCTCCGCCATCAAGCGCAACGTATGTCGCCTCGCCCCAAAAATCGGACATCATTTCATCTCCCGCCGCAACGCCGGCAATCCCCGAAACTTTGCCAAGCAGGCCCGGCTCTGCAACCCGCAGCATTTTTGCTTTTTTGCTATAGAAAAACACTAACGCGTCATCAACCGCCTCGCCTAAAATCAGCCCTTTGGGATAAGCCGCACTATACAGGCAGCAGGAAGAGAAATCTTTGGGCTTGATAATCAGCGTCCGCTCGTCCAGCAGCCTTTCCCGGCAGTCTGTAACCGGAAACATATCGACGATATGCAATCCTTTGGCTTTGATAAACACGCCTTCGCTCAAACGGCGTTCCCCTCCCTTTTTGGTAAAACCGGTAGCAAACACGATACAACGGAATCGTTCTCCGCTGTTCGCAAACACGCCTCCGGCATCAGCAGACATCAAATCCGCCATTAAAATAAAAAGATAAAAGAACAAAGGAGCCGCCCACATTGAATTCGGCTTTTCCAAAAGCGGCGCGATTACATAAAATATGCCACACAGCCACAACAACGGTTTGTTCTTGCTTACCGCAACCTTCCAGCGGTTTGCCGAAAACAGCAAACCCGTCTGTAAAAACAATAATAAATTCATACAATATAATTTAAATTAGACATAATTAATAAAATTTTGGGCAACATATCATAGATATTTTTATATTGCAACAAAAATATCACCCATCGCCCGCCTTCATAATACCCGTTCTCCGCCCGTACACGTTCTCCACTCGTACACGTTCTCCACTCGTACACGTTCTCCACTCGTACACGTTCTCCGTCCGTACAAAAAAACACCCGGGTTTTACAATCCCGAGTGTTTTAATACCAAATCGGCAAGCAGCCAGCACGCACCGCAGCCCAGCGCCAGATTGACCGCTGCCAGATATACCCGCGTCGCCGTGTCGGTTTCTTTCATCAGAAAACACACCTCCAGCAGACGCACCGTTTTTGCCCCGGCGAACGCGCCCAGCGCCGCCCAAAGCATCAGCCTGCCGAGATTAAAAAAATCCGCAGCTGCCGCCACAAGGGCAAAAAGCAAAAATATCAGTGCCCAATAGAACAAAAAGCTGTTCCACCACACCGCTTTAAACTTCAAATCTGCTTTCATACGCAACAATTATAAACTAATTAATAAATACAAACAACACCGCAGCAACGCCGCACAAAAATAATTCCCGCGACAGAGAAATATCAATCTGCCTGTTTTTTAGCATTGCCGCCAGATAATTGCAAGCCTTTTTTCCGCGCAGCTTCCGCCGTTGCCCCTCCCGCCAGACAATAACCGCACACCGCCTCTTATTTTCCGGCACCGGCCAAACGACTCCCCCGCCGCTATAAAAACGCGCGCCGTTCGGCTTGCTCTCCTGCTGCAAAATTCTCACGCCACAGAGCCCATTCCGGCACTCGCTCCCTGCATCTACTTAGCCGTGCAAGGCAGGCGTCCGTTGTCCTGAAATGCAGCCAAATCAGCAATATCAAGTTCCCGGTTTTCCCCATTTCGGGTACGGCAATGCCCCGCCACGGCTTTTCCCTTTTCAAACGTTACCGCCGCCAGCAAGTCGCCGCTGGCATAATAAATTTTTGCAACGCCTTCTTCTTTGCCGTCGGCATAAGTTGCCTCGCTCAGCAGCATTCCGTTTTCAAAAAACAAGCGGGCCGAACCGTTTTTGACGCCGTCGGTATAATAAGATTTTTCTAAAATTCTGCCGCCCGGATAATACGCCCGAACCTCGCCCGTAACCGGAATATTGTTAATGTCCGCCAATTTGCCGTCTGCTTCATGCAGGTCTTTCTCGTCGTATATGCGAACTGCGCCTTCCGTAGGGGCTGCATCTTCATTCGGCTGCCGGACAGCTTCCGCCGCTGCCGCACCGCCCCATGCATTGCCTGCTGCCGCCGCTGGAAAAGCCGCCTCCGCTGCTGAAAACGCTGCCGTATTTCCGGTAACCGTCAGCCAAAGCGCTGCCAGCATTATCTTCCCCAGGCTCTGCCCGGCCGTACGCTGACGCCGTCTTTTCCCTGCCGCATACCGCCGCCGTCTCGCCTCCAACACCGCCGTCTCTCTGTTTTCTTTCGCTAAAATCGTCATTGTCTTTCTCCCTTTACAGCCTGATGCTTATACGTCCCAAATATTTATACGTCCTAATACTTATGCATCCTCAATATGTATGTATACGTCCCAAACGCTCATCGCCGGCGACAGCCCAAAACAAAAAGCCGCCCCAACCGGAGCGGCTTTGCAAAAACTGGCGGAGATGCAGGGATTCGAACCCCGGGAGGACTTGCGCCCTCGTCTGATTTCAAGTCAGGTGCATTAAACCAGCTCTGCCACATCTCCGTCTGACCGGCTGTCCGTCTATAACAGCCCGGCGTTGAAACGCCGCTATCCGACCGGACAACAAAAGCAAACTAAAACACTTTTTTCCAAACGTCAAGAACTTTTTTCACCTTGTCAAAACACGGGCATAGCCTCACCGTTCCTGAACCGTTCTGCCCGCTGTACTCCGTTCCTGAAACTTTCCCGGGCAATGCCGTCCGCACGCCCGCCCCCGGCCGAACCACACTGCCCGCAACACCCCGCCGCCCGGAGTTTGTTCAAACTACGCCGCCCGCAGCATTCCGCAGATTAACACCGATTCTCTACCGCCGCAGGCCGGCGCCGATTTTCCGTCGGTACCGGTCTGCCTCTCCCTGCAGGGCTTGCTTATTCAACCAGCGTAATCACGCCGCAGTCGCGCTGCTCCAGCTTATTCTGGATACTTGCCTTAAGTTCCTGCGTTGCGCCCGGAGCCACCGTAAAGCGCCAGACGTGTTCGTTACCGTCCCCGGCCTCGCCTTTGATGCTCTCTTTGACAATTTTTGCATCAGCCGGCATTGGCTGTTTCAGTACGATATCCGCCGGATACTGCGCCTTGTTGGTTACGCTGTAAATCGTTTCATAAAGGTTGGTCGTTTCTGCCGTAACGCAGGTATCAGCCGGATTTTTCTTATATTTGCGCTCGCTTAGTTTCTGGATGTCATCGACTTTTGCTTCGGCATAAACGTCGAAAAACTTGCCCAGATTAAGCGTCAGGCGCTGCCCTTCCGCTTTGTTGTCAATCGTATTTTCGCCGACAAACTGCAACGCGCCGTTCTTGTCATAGTCATAAAAACTGATTTTCCCTTTCGGCAGCGGCATTCCCAGCCCGTCTTCCGCATTGTTTGTAAAATTATAAATCAGATTCGGATGGACGTCCTTATAGAAAGACTTGTTCTTGCCGAACGACAGCGTTGAGTCGACCACACCGCGCTTTTTATATTTCACTGCCGGCGCATTGACAAAAGACACCTGCTTAATCTGCCCGTCTTTCAAAGACGTCGGCTGCGGTATCTTGTAAATATAATAGCCGTTCAAATTCTGCGGGGCAGAAATGACCGGCGCCGCCTCCATCGTATCCATCGCCGCACCGAGTGCCATCGCATTGACCATTGCCCGCTTAAACATCCGCGGCTGCAACACTGCGCCGACCGTATTGACGTCGCCCGCAATCAGGTTAACGCTGACATTGTCGTAAGCGCTGCCCGAACTGTTGCTGAGCGAAACCCTCCCCAGCAGTTCCAGCGTTTTTTCATCGTTGACTTTTGCAACATAATTCGCTTCCCACGAAAAGCCGGACGTCAGATATGCCAGACGCAGTTCTTTTTCTCCCGCTTCCGCCGTTTCTGCCCGGGCTTTTAAAACCGGCGTGCTGTTCAGCCCCAAAGGCACCTTGTCAAACAGAACCCGCCCCGGAAAATTCGTCTCAATTCCGTAGTCGAACTTCAGCACCGGCGACATTCCGTCCGCTGCCAGCAGAATTGCCTTTTCATAAATGTTTTCTCCGGTCGCCGGATTGGTGCGCACGGTCTTGACTTCCTTGCCGACAAAAGCGCTCAGCATATTCATATAGTTAACGCCGGCATAGTCATAGTTCTGTTCCAGAATTTTTACCCCGTCGCCGAAAATAAACGCCGATTCCGGACGCATCTGCCGCGCCACTTCGTCAAAGACCACTTCGTTGATGCCTTTGTTGAGCTTAACCAGCTGACGTTTCTTTATCAACGCCAGATCCTGATTGTAAATAGTGATTTCGGTCGCCGGTCCCCCCGCGGTCTGCCCGGCCGTCTGGCCGCCGTTCTTCCCTGCCGTGTATCCACTGTCTTTTCCCCCCGCGGTCTGCCCGGCCGTCGCCGCAGCGTTTTCGGCCTTTTCCGCCGCCTTGCCAGCCGCAGCTTTATCAGTTGCCGACGTTTCCCCTGCCGGCAGAAGCGCCTGCGCCGGCATCACCCGCACCGCCGGAACCATAGCCGTAGACAGCAATGCCGCTGCCAGTAATTTTGTAAATTTCATAAAAACCTCCCTTGAATAAAAATTATATAATTACGAATATCAAAAGCTTCAACCTTTGTCAACCGCCGACTTTTCCGCACCCGCCGTCGCCGCTAGACCCGTCGGCACTTCTCCGCCGTTCATCGCTGTCCGGCTGCGCCCCTGTCTGAGCCGCATCCGCCGCACCTCGAACCGCCGCCACCGTTTCTTCAGCCTGCGCTTTCAGCGCTTCAACCCGCCGGACAAAAGTTCCCGTCGTATTCGTCCGCTCCAGTGCAAACTGGTGAAACAGCCTGTTTTTCGTCTTAAAATAAAAGACTGCCCGCCCGCCGCTGACAGCAGCCCGCATCGTCTCCGCACCAAGCAACCGCCGCATTTTCTCTGCCGCCCCGTGTACCCCGGCATTTCTTATTAACGCCGCCGCATCGGGCATTGAGCCCTCTCCGTTGTCAACAACCAACAGTATCCCTTCAAATACCGTCAGCTTGAGCGTAAAAAAGCGGGCAGAAACTGCTTTGTACAACCAGTCTTCTTCCAGGCTAAACCCTCTGCCGGACATAACGCCGCGGCACTCGCGCGCATCAAACGCCCACATTCCGAACAATGCCTCGTCTTTGTCAATCCCCTGCCCGTAATCAAAATCCACGCCGTCAAACAAAGCCTTACCTTTGGCAAAAATAAGCGTTTCCCCCCGTGTCTGCAAACTGTCGCGCAGTTCGCGAAGCATCAGGTATGCCACCGTCAACACCGCCAAAATAATCAGCAGTGCCGGCAGTTTCGCCTGAATATAAACGGCCGCCGCCGCAATCGCCGCTCCGGCGCATACCGCCACCGCTGCCGCCTGAAACAGATATTTTTTGCGCCAATATTCGATAAGTCGCGTTTCCTGCGCAAGAGCTGCCTTGTTAATTTCCGTCATTTTCTTTAAAAATCCGCCGGTTAGAATCAAAATTTTTAGAATATCTTAATAAAACGAAAGTTAAAATATCATAAAAATTTACGCTTGCACCGGCCGTTTTTTTATGATACAATAGCTTAAATTCAGGCCAAATCGCACGAGGAGAAAACCGATGGCTAAAAACGATACCAAAACAATATTCAATGTTCTGAGCGCCAAAGCACGGAAAAAAGAAATCACCAACACAGACCGCAAAGAGGTTAGACAGGCCGTTGCCGATTTGGCTGCCGAAATTCAGGGCGGCTACAGGCTGGGTAGGCAGGAATTCGATACGTTCAACCGCGTTTATGACGTCTACCGCGAAGATATGAATGAAGCTTTCAGAAATCTGCCCGATGAAAGCCGCAATGCCCTGGGCAGCGCTCTGACCGCCGTACGAGATGCTGTACAGCAAACTGCACCTGCACAGCCTGCCCCGGAAAATGCCGCCGCAGAACCGGCTTCCGCCCCCGAACCAACAGCAGAGCAGGACTCCTCCCCCGCTTCCGCCGCTGAAACCGCGGAAGCGCCGACTTTAGACCTCTCGGTTCTAAACAAAGACCCCAAAGAGATGACCGACGCCGACCGGCAGATTTTGCAGAACATCATCAACAGCCCTTATACGACGGAAACGGCAAAAGCGAGCGCTAGAATCCTCGCCGACGGCAACCCTCTGCCCGAGCAGCCGGCCCCCGAACAGCCCTCGCCGGAACCCGGTGCGGCCGCCGAGCCGATACCTGAGCCGGAAAACTCCGCGGAAGACCGTCAGGCTGCCCTCGATTCCATTACGACCGAAAAAAAACCGTGGACTTACAGCGCCGGCGCCATCACTCCCGCTGCCATCGCCGCAGCAATGGCAAGCAATGAGCCGGACAAAGCCCTTTCCAACATCGACGACCTGATTGCCGCCCAAGCTTATTACAAAGACGACAAAGACAAGTCGGTACAGCTTGACCCGATTGTTGAAAACCGCCTGAAAAACCTGTCCCTTTCCGACATTACGCCGGCCAACGCCGAAAGTTACCGCCTGCTCTGCCTGCAATGCGGCAACGAAGAACTGCGCCAGCAAGCCCTGAACCTGATTGCCGATGCAATTATCCAATACGACAAGGAACACTTCGGCTCGTTCAGACCCAATACCGAAGAGCTGGCCGCCAATTATGACAAAGCGCATGCCGGCTTAAAAGACAAAGACCCGTTCGCCTGTAAGCACGACCCGGACAAAGACACCATCGACCTCGGCAGCGTTGAATTTACCGACGCAGCAGGCAAACCGTTAAGCGAAAAGGAAACCCAAAAGCAAAAAGCAGCCATCTCCGCCCTTGCGCGCGAAATGGCGGCACAACGCCTGGCCAAACAAGGCAGCTACACGCCGGAAGAACTGGAGCAGGCCTATAAGGATGCCGCGGCAGAAATCGTCTGGGGCTCCCAGCCCAAATATGGCAAAAACGGCAAACCGCAGGTAGACAAGGACGCGCTGGCCTCGACCATCGCCAACCAGTACCTTGAAGCCGAAACGTTCAAAGACCGCTGCAAACAGAAATTCAAAGACAATCCGCTGGTCAAAAAAGTTTCCAATAACGTTGAGAAAATCGATAAGAAGCTTGAAGAGCGCTACGGCAAAAAATACGTTTACGCCAAACAGGCGCTGAAGTTTGTCGGTAAAATCAGCGGCTCCGTCGCCAAAAACGCCGCGATATACGGCGCCGCAGGCTTAATCCCGGGCGGCACCGCCGTTGTCATCGGCTACAACATCTGCAAGAACTGGAAAAACATTAAAAAGCAGCTGAAAGACCCGAACGCATCCACAGCGAAAAAATGCGCGATGGTTATGGGCGCCTGCGCCACCACCGCTCTGTCCGGGCTTGGTATCGTTTCCGGCATCGGCACCGCCGCCGAGGCAATCAATACGGTTTCGCCCGGCATGGTCAGCTCTGCCGCCAACTTTATGGGACAGCTCGGCACCTACGGGCGTATGGGCATCAGCGCCGCCGCAACCATGCTGCCGAACCTGACCGAAAGCGTCAGCCTGCGTATACAAAACTTGAGCCTTAACCGTAAAATCAAGAAAGAAAAAGACGGCGAAAAACTGCAGCAGTTAATTGCCAACCAGAAAGCCCTGCAGGTCAAAATTAAAAATAACAAAAAGGAAATGCTCATCAAAGGCGGCTCGCTCGTCGCCGGTATGGCTGCCGGACAGGCATTGATGCCGCACATTACGGCATTTGTACAGGAAGAAGCCAATAATGCCGTCGAAACCGTCAAGGCAGTCGCCGCCGAACACGGCATCGACCCGTGGAAAGAAGCGCAGGCATACGCAAACGACGCTTATGCCAACGTTCCCGAAGGCACCACCATGCTGCGCGACCGCAGCGTTTATGACCCGGACGGGATACTTCGCAATTCGCCTTCAGCCCAAATGGCCGCATACATGGCCGAACATGACCCCGCCATGCACGGCGCCCCGGATGAAATCAGCGGTATAAAAGCGCATGAAACCAACCTCGCCGCCGCCAAAGCCGAAAACTCCAGCGGCATTGAGGGCAAAAGCGCCTTTGCCCACACGCTGCAACATCTGGAAAGCCTGGGCGACAGCAGGATAACCGACACCAACGCCGTTGCCGAAGGCATATCCGAACACGTCGGCAAAAACGCCAACCTTGCCACCATTGCCTGCAAGATGGCGCCGCATGCCCTGCAACAGGTTTTGCAGCTTGAAGGCCTGCCCGACAACAACCCGAGTTCCTACAATATGATTCAGTATATGGCCAATCACGACCTGACTCCGGAACAGCACACGGCTCTCAATAACTTTATTCAGAATAATTTTGACGGTGCGCAGTTCAAAGCCGAAAACTTCGCCGACTACCGGGCGCCGGCACATGACCCCTTTGCCAATGCCGACCAAGACCGTCTGCGTGCCGGCCCGGATGAAATCCGCAAGCCCACATTGCAGGAAGAGTACGCGCGTGCCAAAGAAGCCCGTCAGGAATACGAAGGCCTTAAACCGCACGAAATTCCGACCCACCCGATTGATGTTCCCCCGACCGGCAACAAAGTCGCCGATTACCTGAACGACAAATACGCCTGCTCCAATGACCACGGTGTAGGCTTCAAATTCGAACCGCTTAACGAATCTGACAAACGGGTACTGGGCATAGAAGAACCGCAGCAAACCGTCGTCGTCCAACAACCGCCGGTTCAGGAAACTGTCGTTGTTCAGCAGCAGCCCCAGGTTGACATCTATTCCGACCCGACGCTGTATGCCCAAAACTTCGGGTTGGTATATGACCCGTATTTATCCAATGGCCTGAATCGTATCGGCTCCGATACGCACGGCGGCTACCTCGGTGCTTTCATCGACCCGCGCGATAATTCAGTAACGTTGGTTCCGAACGACCCTCTGCGCGACAAGCCGGTTCATTACGACAGCTATCAGTCAGCAAAAGGTTCTGCCGACCATAACATCGGCGCCTGGGATCACAGCGGGCATGAACGCAATATGATTTATGACCCGGACAAAAAAATTACGCGGTGCTTTGGCAGCGGTTACATTACGCATAACAATACGATAAATAAAGTTATCGCCGGAATTAACACTGCCGGAGCCGTCCTCAACACGATTAACTGGATACGGGAAGGACGAGGATAGTCAGCACCGCCACACATAAAATCCTTGCAAATAATTTCCACACCTGCAAAACCAAAGCCGAGCTCCATAGCCCGGCTTTAATCTTTCTTTCCATAATTAACTTCCCGTTGTCTTCACCGACATCTTTGTCGCAGGCCGCATCGCACGCCGTATCGGCACCTTGTCGCAGGTTTCATCTCGCGCCTTTCCCCTGGCATCTTTGTCGCAGGCCGCATCATGGTCTTCACCGACATTTTTGCCGCAAACCGCACCGCACGCCGTCTCGGCACCTTGTCGCAGATTTCATCTCACGCCCTTCCCCTGCGCTACGCACTACTCAAAGACGACTTCTATTTCCTTTTTTGCTAAAACAATATACCCGTCAACTTCTTTATTGCCCTCGCGCCGCAACGTCATCTCCTCCTGCCGGATAACTTCAAACCCGCAATATTTCAACAGCCGCCGGACATAAGCGATTGAATGGACGAACCTCCCCGACGGCGTCAGGAAATAATCGCTCTGATTATAGGTGTTTTTAGATATCGAAAAACAAAACAGCCCGTTTGCCTTCACCGCTTTGACCAACAGGCGGAACAGCGTTTTCAGCTCGCCCATATACGTCAGCACGTCCCCTGCAATAACAGCGTGATACGGGTCGGCAACATCTTCGAGAAAACTTTCGATATCATCAAAATAGAGTTCCTTATATACGTTTTTTTTGCCTGCAAATTCGAGCATTTTTTCCGATACGTCCACACCGAAAAACTCCTCGTTCGGAAAATACGCTCTCAAAGCCTCTGCGCACAGCCCCGTCCCGCACCCCAAATCCAGAATGCGGCGTTTTTTAAACAGCTTGGTCTTGAGCGTATCTTTCAGAAAATCGGCAATCATCGCCGGAACTTTATAGTCAAGCTCGTGCAGGATTTCATCAAACGACGGCGCAAACCCGTCAAACAACCCCTTGACATAGCTTAAATCCGTCGTCGGCACTTCCTGAATATTGCGAATGGCGCAGCTCATATGCCGGACAATCGGATTTTCGGGAAAACATTCCTCCCAGCGCGAGAGATATTTATCAACCAGTTCGTCCTGTTTCTCGTCATGCGCCTCATACAGCAGATAGCCGAAATTGATATGGTCGTCGGCGCTGATTTTATCCCCTTTCAGGGCAAAAGCCTTCCACGCATAATGCAGGCACTGTTTCCAGTTCCCCATTTTCTGAAACAGGTTGGCAATCGAATTGCAAAGCCAGTCCGAATTCGGCGCAATCTCCGCCGCTTTTTTCAAAAACCCCGTCGCCTCATCGTTCTTAAACAGCTCAATATAGGAATTCCCCGCAATAATATACGGTTCGACGCTGGTCGGGCGCTTTTCTATCGCCATGTTGGCAAACTCGATGGCTTGGATAAACCGGCTCATGTTGTAACTCGTATTCGCAATGTTAACTATGGCGTTGTACGAATTCGGATTAAGCTCATACAGTTTTTGATAATACCCGAGCGCTTCCTTGTATTCCCCTTTGGCATAACACACGTTGCCGAGGTTCATCAGCGCCGCAAAATTGCCTTCCTTCACCTCCAGCGCCTTTTCCGCAAACTCCGCCGCCCGGTCGTATTTTTTCAGTTCGTAATAAAGGGTTGAAACGTTGAGAAGCGCCGTCAGCGACTGCGGATTGACGGCCAGCGCCTTTTTATATAGGCTGAGCGCTATTTTCTTGTCGCCGAAACTGTCATAGCAGTTTGCCGCCGCCACCAGGTAATTCTCATTTTCCGGCGCCGCCACCGCAAGCTGCAGATACAGCTTGGCCGCCTTTTCAAACTCGCCGCTTTTCAAAAAATCCAATGCATTCTGTTCTAATTCTTCCACTGTCCGGCATCCTTCAATGTCGCAGGCTTCATGTTGTTCTAATCCGCCGCCCGTAAGAACCAATTTTATCTTTTATAGCACAAAAAAGTTAATGTTCCACGTTTTTATCGCATTTTTATCCCCAAAAAAGCAAAAAAAACTATTGACTGTAAAAAAAATATAGATTAAATATCCCCATACAAACGAAATACGGAGCAGTTGGCTCCGGTTCCCAAAGCCAAAAAGGTGTTTCGTTTCAATATATGGGGGTGTGGCGGAACTGGTAGACGCGCTAGACTCAAAATCTTGTTTCCTCTGGAAGTATGAGTTCAAGTCTCATCACCCCTACCACTTTGAAAAGACTGGATTTTATCCGGTCTTTTTTGTTACCGGAAAGCATTTGCACGCTGCTCTTCATATGCCACGCTTCATGCCCGTCATCCGCACCGCCGGCCACTACAGCAACCACTCCTCATTTATTGCCGCCTGCGCCTGTCATCCGCACCGCCGGCCACAACACCAGCCGCATCTCATCTATCGCCGCCTCAAGCTCTCTGCTTTTCCTGCCGTTCTTTAAGCAGACGCTCCACCACAACGTCCTCATTGCGCTTATACGTCGGCTCAGTGGAAATAACCTTTTCGTACGGGCTGTGTCCGGTAATGCCGCTTTTGCCGACCCGGGCTTGCTCGTGCACCGTTTCCTTGCCCTGTTGCAGCATCTTCTTGCCCAACGCCTTGACGTTGCGCGCGTGCAGCGCCATCATCCGCCCGACATTGGCCTTATTGATTGCCGTACTCGCCGTTGCGCTTTTCATAACCTCACGCGAAACTGCCGGCAGCTGCTGGCGCAAAATCGTATTCAAACGCTCCATAATCTGCGGATTGTCATAATCGGGAGCCGATCCGCCGCGGCTGATAATCCGCTCCGCTTCCTTAAACATCAGGTAGCTGTCGCGCATGGCTTTTTTCTCTTCCGCCGACGCAAAAATCCTGCGGTCGGGGTTTTCCCGGTCATATTTTTCCAACGCGTCCAGCGCCGCATTATAACTGTCATTTTGCGAAAAAGCCTGAAAGATAACAAATTCGCGGCTTTCTTTGATACTCAGCGTTGCCATGTTTCCCTCCGTCGTGCGTTTATCGGTATAGGATACATTATACCATATTTTTTACGCCGGTGCAAGCCTAAATTATGCCTTCGCCATACCTGAATTATACCTGCTATGCCCCGCACCCGACAAGTCCCCGCTAATGCCCCATAATTTATATGCGGCGCCCAAAATTTAAGTCCGCTTTTACTTTTCCCGTATTAAAATCCTTCATATAATACCGGTACAGCGGCATTCTTTATACCCGGACGCCCTGTGCCGCCCCGTATCGTAAAGGCGAGCAGGCTTTGCCGCGCTGCCGCCGCCAACTGTCAGGAGTCTTTGCCATGGCCTTATCCCGCACCCCAGCCGAAACCGCCGACCTGCGCTACCGGCGCGCCGTCAAAAAGCTGACCCGATTTATCAAAGACTGGCTGTACCTGATAATCGCCGCCGGAGCCGTTGCCGCGCTTATCGGCGCCGACGCTTCGTACTGGAACTACACCTATAACGATTCGGACGGCTATATGCGCGCCCTGCGTGTCTGGCATTGGCTTGCCGCCCCGTCTTTCTGGGAGCAGCCGCTCGCCGAAAGCAACTATCCGTTCGGCGAAATTCTGCATTGGACCCGCCCGATGGACATTCTCTGGGCTGTAAATGCCATTCCGTTTTTGCATCTCGGCAACCTGCGCGACACCGTTTTCCTCGGCGGGGCGTTCCTTGCCCCCTGGCTCTGCGTCCTGTCTGCCATAGCCCTGGCATACGGCCTGCGCCGGCAATTCAATGTCTACCTGACACTGTTCGGCTGTTTTATTTTTCTTTCCGACCCGGTTATGCAAAATTACTTTTTCATCGGGCGCCCCGACCACCACGCGCTTATGGCGCTGCTCGGCATATACGCCGTTTCGCTGAACCTCTGCTGGCTCAAAAAACGCCACAACCGCTATCTGCGCCTGCTTGGTTTTTCTCTGGCACTGGCAACATTTGCCGCGATTGAAGGCGTCATCCTTTATCTCCTCTTTTTGTCGTTTTTCCTCTGGCTGTATGTTTTCAAAAACGTTTCTCCGGTTCCGGCCGTCAAAACCGCCAAATACTTCGCTGTTGCCCTGACCTGCTTTTGGCTGCTCAATCCGCCGTACGAAGGCTGGCTTTATCCCGATAACGGGCGCATTTCCATACTCTACGCGGCGTTTTCCTGGTTTGTGTTCATCGCCCTGTACGGTATAGAACGCAGCCGTCTGCACACCCGCCCCCTGAAAATATGGAGTCTGATATGCGCCGCGCTCGGAACCGCGCTGCTGCTGCTTGTCTGTTTTGGCGCCGACATCTGCCGTTTTCCGCTCGACGGTGAAATCAGCCGTGTCTGGAGCAGCCGCATTTCTGAAATGCGCCCCGTCTGGCGTCAGGATTGGGACACGGTTCTTGCCGTTTATCCTTTCGGCGCAGCCTCGCTTATCCTGAGCTTTCTGCTGCTGCGCTGCAAATCTTACCGCCGCATGATGCTGCTGAATCTCTGCCTCGGCCTGCCCCTGTTCGCCTTAAGCCTTGCCGCCCTGCGTTTCGCCAACTACCAAAGCCTCTACAACATTCTGCCCTGGCTCTGCCTGATTGATTTAACCTACAAGAAAAGCGCTTACGCCCGGCGGCAGAGCCTTGAGTTTCCCGCTTCTGTCTGGGCGCTCGGGCTGGGAATTCTGATTTTTCAGCAATTCGTTTTCCTGCCGTTTAACATCAATGCCCTGAACAAGAAAAAAGCGCCCGTATTTTCGCCCGCCCTCTGCCAAAACGTCAGAAACGCCGGCGGCACGCTCGTTACCGACAACTTTCTGAGCCCCAGATACGTCTGGCTCTGCGGCGTCAATACCGTCGGTACGCCCTACCACCGCAACCGCGCCGGACTGGTTGATACCCACAACCTTCTGCAGGGAACCGACGACCGGACGATTGTTCCCCTGCTCCTGAAACACCAGATAGCCCAGATTTTGCTCTTCGACGGCTACGACCGCTATTACGACCTCTCGCCCGCTAACCAGAGCAAGCTGTACTACCGGCTGATTAAACGTGAAAATATCCCTTCCTATCTTGAGGAAATCCCGTCGCCCCTGAACAACGCCCGCCACTACCGGGTCAGAATATGACGCGGCAATGCCGCCCCACTCCCAAATTCCCCCTCCTCCGCCGGTCTGCCGCCCGTTAATCACACACGCCCTCTCTCCTCCGCCGGTCTGTCGCCCGTTAATCACGCACGCCCTCTCTCCTCCGCCGGCCATGCCCGCCGCCCTCTCGCGTCCATACTTTGCTGCAAACCCGTTTCCTGCAAACATCAATAAATATTTCGGTAAATATTTCAGTAAATATTTCAGTAAATATTTCGGCAAATATAATGTGGATTTTGCCGCAGCATCGCTTGAACTTGAAGCAAAAACCGGTTATAATAAATTAAATTTTTCGGTTTGGAGGTTATTATGTCGCACAATTACCGTTTATTGCCCTGTTCCTGCCTCGTGCTGGGTATGCTTGCCGGTTTCGCCGCCGGAGCGGCACCCGCCCTCGCCATGGATGACGATTTGGCATTGGATATGGGCTTGGATTTCGAAGAATATTCAGCCCCCTCGGCTGATATAAACGGCTCCGCCTCCCCGGCACCTGCCTCCCAAAACGCTGCCTCTGCCAACTCCAAACCCGACACAGCGCCCGTCTCGAAAAGTTCTTCCTCTTCCACCCCAAAACCAAGTACGGCTTCTGCCGCTAAAAGCTCTCCCTCTTCCACCCCAAAACCAAGCACGGATTCTGCCGCTAAAAGCCCTTCCAACCCCAAGCCCGGCTCGGCGCCAGACACTTCAAGTCCCGCCGCACCCGTTTCCGGAATTGACCTTTTGACGAAAGTTCGTAAAGGCATGGACTTTACAACGGAAGAAATGGAAGCCTGGATAGCGCAGACCGCCGACCTCAATATGTGCCTGGACAACGGCAAAACCATGCTTTTGTATGTCGTTGCCAACTCGTCCAACCTCGATGCCCTGCGCCTGCTGATGGAATACGGTGCCGACGTGCAGACGCACTGCACCCCGCGTTATGAGGCGCTGTTTATCGCCGCCATCAACAACCCGTCCGCCGAAATTATCGAAATGCTCATCAATAACGGTGCCAATCTTGTCGAAAAAGATCATGAAGGCAACACGGCGCTGATGCTTGCGGCAACATTCAACAAAAGCTCCCGCGTTATCGACACGCTGCTTGAATACGGCCTCAAGGTCAATGTTAAAAACAATTTCGGGTTTGATGCCCTGACGCTTGCCTCTTACGAAAACGGAAGCATTATGGTTTTGCAGTCGCTGCTCGACAACGAGGCAGATGTCAACGCCGCCGATTCTGAAGGGCACACCGCCCTGATGGCTGCTGCCGTTCGCGGGCGGGATGACGTTATGCAGTACCTTATAAAACGCGGCGCCGACTTTAAAGCCAAAGACAAAAACGGTTTAAGCGTCCTCGACTACTACAACAAGCGCAAATATCTCGAAACCCTCGGTTTTGAAATCAACCGTTTCGCCACCCCGTCCGAACGCCTGTCCGCCGAATTCAAATTCATCGCCGAAAACCACCACCGTTTCAACATCGCGCTGAGAGAAAGCCTGTTTGAAGACAATCCCGATGCAGCCGTCGCCGATGCCATTGCCAACCTTGCCGACATCGACGTATTGGATGAAAACGGCTGCACGACATTCCTCAATGCCGCCCTGTACAATAAATCCCGCAGTGTTCTCGAAAAACTGATTAACGGCAAAGCCGACGTCAACGCCTCCTGTATGGACGGCAAAAATGCCCTTATGTTTATTTCTTCCCAGGCCGGCGAAACCGACACGCCTGCTCTGCAAATCGAAAAGGCAAAGCTCCTGCTGGCAAGCGGAACAGATATCAACCGCACCGATGACGCCGGCAACACCGCGCTGATGTACGCCTTGGCCAACCGCGCCGACATAAACTATGTCCGTATGCTTCTTGCTTCCGGCGCCGATGTCAACGCTGCCAGCAACCTCGGTGAAACGCCGCTGTGGACGGCCGTGCGCCAAAACCTCCCGTCGGAAACGGTTAAATTGCTGATAGAATACGGCGCCGATGTCAACCATAAGGACCGCCGCGGCGAAACCCCGCTATGGTATCTGCTCCGTACCGACGGCGACGAAGTGCTGATTCGCACATTGCTGCGCGGCGGCGCCGACACCGAAATAACCAACGCCGCCGGCGACATCCCGCTGTGGTATGTCCTAAACAAAGGCGGTTCGGATATGGTGATTGAAAACATTATTATGGCGCAGAACAACCTGAACATAAAGAACGAACACGGCGACACGCCGCTGCTGTTCGCCTTAAAAAACAACTATCCGTCCAAATTTGTCAAACTGCTGCTAAGCCGCGGCGCCGACCCGCAGATTCGCGACAGTGACGGCAACAACGCCTATGACATTCTGCGCAACAACCAGTACTTTGACGCTGCCGTGCAAAAGCGCACACGCGAACGCGTCCTGAACGGATGGGAATAAGCGGCCGTCCCTTTTCTGCCCCGTTGAGTGAGATACCAAACTTTCCGTTTCCGCCGCCGGTATCGCCCCACCGCCCCGGCATTACTTCGTTATCAACACCAGCGTTTCTCTCGCCACCGGCATTATTTCCACTACCGCCGGCATTACTCCATTGTCAACATCAGCGTTTTCGCCGCTGCTGCATTACTGCCGCTACCGCCGGCACTATTCCGTTACCAATGCCAGCGCTTCCGCCGCCAGCATCGCCCCCATCGCCGCCGGAACCATTGGCAGCGAACCGAGCACGTTGTTCCCCGCCGCATCTTTGCAGATTTTGACCGCCTCGGGCGAATAAACGCAGCGCACCTTTCTCAAATCAACGCCTTCCCGCCGCAGGTTATCGCGCATTTTCTTTGCCAGCGCGCAGCCTTCCGTCTTGTCAAGCGTCGCTGCCCGCAGCATCTCAGGCTTTGTCTTAAGCGCAGCTCCCATTGCCGACACAAAGCAGATGCCGTTTCGCGCCAAAAAAGCTGCCAGGGCGCATTTCGCCTGCACATCGTCAATCGCATCAATCACAACGTCCGGATTTTCATTCCGGATAAAATCGAGATTGTCTGCCGTAATCCGTATATCCAGCCCCCGAACCTCCGCATCGGGATTAATCTCCCGTACCCGCTCGCACGCCGCTTCGCACTTTTTGCACCCGATAGTAGAAATCGTCGCCAGAATCTGCCGGTTGATATTACTTGCCTCAAACCGGTCAAAATCGACCGCCCTGATTTTCCCGAACCCGAGCCGAGCCACCATCTCCAGCGCATAACCGCCGACCGCTCCGCAGCCGATGACCATAACCGATGCGCCGAAAACGCGCTCTGCTTTTTCTTTTCCCAGCAGCGCAATCGTCCGCTGCAACCGTTCTTCCAATTGTGTTTTCATCGTCTGCCCTTCCTCTTCTTTTCCTCACCCGATTCCCGCGTCCGCACCTGTATCGTTGCATTGCCGAACCGTTACGCTATTTACCTGTCTGCTATTTACCTGTCTGCTATTTACCTGTCTGCTATTTATCTGTCCGCAAATTATCTGTCCGCAAAAAACCCTCAGCGTTTTTAATAAGCCGTTCCGCCAGTGCTTCCGGCTCTTCTCCGGCGATTTCCGCCAGACGCCGCAGATTTTCCTGCACTGCCTCGTTATACTTTGTTTCATCAACCCGGTACGGAGCGTCGGTCTCAAACAATATCCGGTCTTGCGGCATCATCGCCCACATCTCCGCCGCTTTTTCCTGTTTGAGAAACAGCGCGCCCAAACCGATATAGCCGCCGCATTTATTGATGAACTTCAGCAATTCGCGGTTTTTGACAAAGCCATGGTGCGAAAACTTTACTTTTTTCAGCGCCGTTTCATGTTCCGTCAGCGCCGCAAAAGCCTTCGCCGCATGCACGATGACCGGTCGCCGGTATGCTGTTGCAATCTCAAGCTGTGCTGCGAACAAATCGTGCTGTCCGGGGCTGACCGGCTCTTTCAGCTCGTCCACGCCGATTTCTCCGACAAGCGCCTGCGGAAATTCCCGCAAACAGGTTTCGAGTTCGTCCAGCGGCGCCTTTTCCCGATAATGCCACGGATGGATGCCGAACGCGCCGGACGCCTTGCCGGGATACTGCCGCAGCAGTGCCGCGATTTTGGCAAAATCTTCGCGGCCCGCCGACACCAGCACCAGCCCTTTTGCCTCCGGATTATGCCAAACCCGCGGTGCACAATCCGCCTTAAAATCTTGCAAATGGATATGCGTATCAATAAACTGCATCACATAAAACCTTTCCGGCAGCGGCATATCTTCCGCCCCGCCGATATTATGTTTCTGATAACCGACCGACTGCAACGAGGACAATCGCCATGGCTCTGTATACCACGCCTGTATTTAATATCAACCTAAAAAAACTCGCCGCCAATTACCGGCTTCTGGAAAAATTGTCCGCTCCGGCAATTCCCGCCGCCGTAGTCAAAGACGGCGCTTACGGCCTGGGCGCCGCCGAAGTTGCCGCTGCGTTATACGCCGCCGGCTGCCGCCGCTTTTTTGTTGCCCATGGTTCGGAAGGCGAAAAAATCCGCCCTCTCGTACCCGATGCGGAAATATATGTTTTACAAGGCATCGGCGCCGATTCTCTCCCTTATTTTCGCACTGCCCGCCTGACGCCGGTCATCTGTTCGCCGCAAATGTACGCCTTCTGGCAGCAAAACCGCATCGATGGCATCCGTCCGCTGATTCAGGTAGAAACCGGGCTTAACCGCCTCGGCTTTACCGTTGCCGAACTTGAACGGCTGGCCGAAACCGAACGGGAAGACTTTGCCGGCGTTCTCTCGCATCTGTCCTGTGCCGACGAACAGGCGCATTTTATGAACGCGCGCCAGCTCGCCGCTTTCCGCGCTATCAAAGCCCGCTTTTTCCCTGCAACGCCCGCCACGCTGTCCGCTTCCGACGGCGTATTCCTCGGCGATGATTTTCATTTTGACATGACACGCCTCGGCGCCGCCATGTATGGGATAAACACTGCGCCCTACCGCGAAAACCAAATGCAGAACATTCTGGAGTTGAAAGCCCCCGTCCTGCAGGTCAAGCCGCTTCCCAAAGGCGAATTTGTCGGCTATTCCGCCACTTTTCGCGCGCCCTGCGATATGCGGATTGCGATTGTATCCGTCGGCTATGGCGACGGCCTGCCCCGGTCGCTTTCCAGCCGCGGCAAAGTTATTTTCTATGCCGATGGCAAACCCTGTTTCTGCCCGATTCTCGGCCGCGTGTCCATGGATAACATTATCTGCGACATCAGCGCGCTGGCGCCGGAGGCTGTTTCTCCCGGAGATTTCGGCTGGCTGATTAACGACGACTACACCGTCGATGACATCGCCCGCGACGCCGGAACCATTGCCTATGAGCTGATTTCCAACCTCGGTAAAAATCCGCGCTTTGTCAAAAACTACATTCGCTGAATCGCTCAGGAGCAGCCAAGTCCTCCCGTATAACAACAGCTTGCCTGCTGAATTGCCACCGGCAATCCAATTCTCCCGTGCAGTACAGTTTGCCAGCTGAATTGCCACCCGCAATCCAGTTCTCCTGTGCAGTACAGTTTGCCAGCTGAATTGCCACCGGCAATCCAATTCTCCCGTGCAACACAGTTCGCCTGCCGCCCCGCCTCGCTGTCCGTTTTCGTCCAGAGAGGCCGTTGCCGTACATATCGCCGCGCTTTGCCGTGGCAGATCCTGTCCGCAACTCCGGCTCCTACTTTTCTTCGTATTGTTTCAGCGCTTCTGCCACTTTAAACACCTGCGAGGAATAGTGCGCCCCTTTGACCAAAACCGCATCGCCGTCTTGCAGCAGGTTTCCGGTCAAAAACGCCGCCACGCCGTCCGCAGTGTCAAAGTAATGCCGTTCCGTCCGCTCCGGCAGCTGCGCCAGCATGTCCCTGGTCTCTGCGCATACACCGACCACCGCGTCAATCCCCGCCGCAGCCAGTTCCTGCCCGACTTCAATATGCGCCTGTCGGGAAAAATCTCCGAGTTCCGCCATTTTCCCCAAAACGGCAATCCGCCGTCCCTGAACCGGAAGTTTCGCCAGCGACTGAATAGCCAGTTTCATCGCTTCCGGCTGCCCGGAGTAACTGTCGTCAATCAACACAACCCGCCGTCCGCCGATATTCAGCCTGTGTTTTTTGCCGCGTCCTTCCGGCGCCGAAAAGCCGTTAATTGCCTCAGCGGCCGCCGTTAGATCCAAATCGAGAATTTCCGCCGTTTTCAACACGCACCACGCATTGTAACGGCAATGCTCCTCCTCGTCTTCCAAAGCCAGCGGCACGTCGGGATGGTTATTCCTGCCGTAGGCACAAACCGTCGCGGCATATTTTTCCGCCTCGGCCCGCAGAATATCCGCATACGCTGCATCTTCGTTAAAAATTGCAATTCCCTGCTTTCCTTCAGACGCCCCTTTCCTCAACCCGCTGAAAATCTCCGCCTTTGCCCGCGCAATATTCTCCAAGCTTCCCAAAAATTCGATATGCATCGGATAAACATTCGTTACAATCGCAATATCCGGCTCCGCCAGCTGCGTCAGATATTCGATTTCCCCGCGCGCCGACATTCCCATTTCAATCACCGCATAGCGGGCTCCCATATCCAAATCCAGCAGCGACCGCGGCACGCCGATATGGTTGTTGAAGTTGCCATTGGTCGCATATGTCGGCGCAAACCGGCTCAACACCGCCTTTAATTCTTCCTTGACAGTCGTTTTACCTGAACTGCCGGTCAGCGCAATCAGCGTGCCTTTAAACTGCCGCCGGTTATACTGCCCGAGTTTTCCGAACGCTTTAAGCGTATCCTCCACCACAATCACCCGTGCCGGGTCGGTTCCTGCCGGCACATATTCCGCTACCGCCGCCGACGCCCCTTTGTCCAGCACTTCGCGGATAAAATCGTGCCCGTCAAACCGCTCGCCTTTCAAAGCAACAAACAACGTCCCCGCACCGACTTTCCGGCTGTCGGTAGAAACTTCCGTAATTTCCGCCGCCGCAATCTCGCCGCCATACCCCAGTATCTTTGCAATTTCAACCGTATTTAACTGCATTTTCCCGCCTTTCCGTCAACCTGAAAATCTGCCTTATAACGGCTTTATTTTTATCCGTAAAAGTTAATTTGCCGTTACATTCCGCCGCATTTCGGGAAAAAAATCGCCGATGATGCGCATCTAAGCATTTCCCGTTGATTTTTCTCCCGCTTTAGGCTACTATGTCTCCAATTTCTGCTTAACATTGCACCTTTTGCATTTTTATAAGGAAGTTTAAATTATGATACTGAAAAAACAACGCTACGAAAACGGAAAACGCGAAATTTACATTTTCGAAACAAAAGTTTTTGAATATTACGCCGATAAATTAAAAAAAGCCAAAAGATGTTGCGACATACCTTATAAATTCCTCAAACGGCTGTACCGAGAAAACAACTTTCAGATTATACACCAGGTAGGCGTCGTTATCAGTGCCAAAGCCCGTATCGGCAATAACTGCAAAGTATATCAAAACACAACGATAGGCGAAAAAAACGGAAAAGCTCCGGTTTTGGGAGACAACGTAACTGTTTATGCAAACGCCGTCATCGTCGGAAACGTCCATATCGGCAGCAATTCCGTCATTGGTGCCGGCAGCGTTGTGCTAAGCGATGTACCGGAAAACGAAATATGGGCAGGAAACCCTGCCCGCTTTATCAAAAAAGCTGCTGATTAATCCCCTCCCCACATATTTCCCGACTCAAACGCAATTTCCGCATCCTCTGCACGGCGAAAAAATATCTTGATTTTTCTGCCAAATCGGCGTATATAACATTCTTAAGCAATCTGATAGGAGCCATAACCGATGAAATGCCCGTTTTGCGGCAGCACCAATACGCAGGTCAAGGATTCCCGCGACACGATAGACGAAACCGCCATTCGCAGAAGGCGCGAATGCCCGGACTGCGGCGGCCGTTTTACAACCTATGAACGCGTGCAGCTGCAAGACCTGACCGTCGTTAAAAAGAACGGCGAACGTGTTCCCTTCGACCGCGAAAAGCTGTTGCGTTCCATCAGCCTCGCCGTCAGCAAGTGCGGCATCTCAAGTTTTGAGATTGAGCGCTTGGTAGAAGAAATCCGCCGCGAACTGGAAAATTCCGGCATTGCCGAAATCTCCTCCAAAAGCATCGGCGAAAAAGTTATGGACAGGCTGATAAAAATCAACAAGGTTGCCTATATCCGTTTTGCTTCCGTCTACAAAGACTTTAAGGAAGTCAGAGATTTTGAAGAATTTGTAAGCAAGATTAATTCATAACCACATAAACGTATGCGAGGTAACACACGAAATGGCTAAATTCGTTTCCGAAAAAATAAGAAAAAAATCCGGCGCCCGCCTGGCTGCCGTACAGGCCGCTTACATGGCCGCCTTTTCCGGCTTGAGTGTTGACGAAGTGGTGGAAGATTTCCTCAAAGGAGAAATCGGCCGCTACGCCATTGAAGAAGACGGCTTGTCCGGCGAACATCTGGTTGAACTGGAAGAAATGGATAAGCCTTATTTTGAAAAAATCGTCCGCGGCGTCCATGCCAATAAGGAAAGCCTCGAAAAATCGCTGCGCCTGCACCTGAAAGACGGTTCGGCCTACGACCATATGAACGCCACCATGCAGGCTCTGCTGCTGTGCGCGATGTATGAACTCGCCTACACGACCGACGTGGATGCCAAAATTATCATTCAGGAATACGTCGACCTTGCCTACGCGTTCTTTATGAAAAACGAACCCAAAATGATTAATGCGCTCTTGGATCAGATTGCCAAAGACGTAAGGATATAAAAAAAACAGAAGCGCCGCCGCGCTGGCACTCGCAGCAGTGTAGTCTCACTCCGGCAAAAACACCCTGCCCCCGCTGCAGACACCCGAATATAAAGGCGCCCTCGCGGCAAACGCCTCTGACAACAAAAGGATAACACGATGGCCATATTAAAGCTTTATACCTACCCGGACAAGGTCTTAAGCCAGAAATGCGAACCGGTCGCCGAAGTTACCGACGAAATCCGCCGCTTTCTTGACGATATGCTGGAAACGATGTACGCAGACAAAGGCGTCGGCCTCGCCGCGCCGCAGGTCGGCGTAACCAAACGCATCATCGTCATTGACGACAAAGTATCCGAAGACGGTACTCCCGGACCCAACCCGCGTTTTCTCGTCAATCCGGAAATTATCCGTAAATCCGAAGATACGATTTGGTTTAACGAAGGCTGCCTCTCCGTTCCCGGACAATGCGCCGAAGTCGAGCGCCACCGCGCCGTAACCGTACGCTATCTGGACTACGACGGCAAAGAACAGACGCTGGATGCGGAAGACTATCTTGCGGTTATTCTGCAACACGAAACCGACCATCTGGACGGTATTTTGTACATTGACCGCATCAGCCGCCTGAAACGTAATATGATTATCAAGAAATTGAAAAAACAGAGCGAAGAATAAATCGCCGCTCCTGTCCCGCCACAACCTAAACACCGCCGCCCGCAGCCATACTGTTCCGCCGCGGCGCGTTTCTTATCTCCGGCCGCTCCGCCGCAACAGGCCGCTCTCTGCTCTTTATCCCCGGGCTTTATTCCGCAGCAGCACCGCCGCCGGAACCTTCCCCCACACTGCATGCGCTTCCGCCGGCAATTCGTCCTTATACCGCAAATACGTCGGCTCATCAGGAAACTGCACCTGCCGCACATATTTCCAGATACAGTCGTTGCACTGCGCCGCAACACAACCCGACATATCGACTTTTTCCGGCAAAGTAACATTACGCATCGTAACATCCGCCCCGTCTTTGAACACCAGTTCTTCCCAAAAGTCGTCAAATTTTGAATCCTCGACAGAAACTTCGTCAAAGCGTTTAAACATCTCCGTTCCATAAAACGTTTGGTCAAAAAAATGCCCGCGGATTTTTACGCCCGGCGCTGTTTTGATTTTCATCGCGTCGCCGTTGCTAACGTAAACTTCCGCACACTTGCCGCAATCAAAAATCCCCTTCAGCTCACCACCGTAAAAGCAAACCGACGCATCTTCGTCAAAACGCCCGTAACAGTCATTCTTCACGTTGCAGTGCTTAAATTCAACCCGTTTGCAACCGGCAAAATTTTCCTTCGTGCCAAAATTCGCCGCATTCCATAAAACCAGTTCTTCAACCCTGCCATATTCAAAACAATGCAAATCGCCCGGAGAACTGACTTCCAACCGCACTTCCGAACAGGGAGTCAAATCCGTCGTTCCCGCCAGTTCCGTACAGCAGATTTTCACTTTCGCCCCGTTTTTAAACCGCAGGAACGGAAGCTCCGTGAATTTTACCCTGTCCAGTGCGACTTCATCAAGCCGGCTGCTGTCAAAATCCGCCGGAACATTGCTCAAATTGGCAAAATCCGCCGTTGCGCCGCCCTTAAGCGGCAGGGACCGATAATCCTGCATATCCCAGCAATACAGTTGAAGCGCCTTCAGGCTGCTAAAATCCAGCCGCGGAAGTCTGTCGCCGTCCACTCCGGGCGACAGGCAGACTTCTGCCCCGTCGCCAAAAACGAGCCCGGCCAGATCTTTTCCGTCAACTCCCAGTATTTCCACTTTGCCCGCCCTGGTGACATCCGTCTGCGGGTGCAGATGGCATTCGGTTATACTAACATTGCTGCCTTCGCCAAACTTCGGCGCCATACAAGGACGAAAATCCACATGATAAAAGCTCACGTCGGCGCATTTCGTATAATCGCCGTCCGCTGTACCCTCTTTACCGGAAAAACAAACCGCCGTCGCTTTTGCCGTTTTAAAACCGCATAAGGTATCCACTGCGCAATCGTGAAAATCAACTTTTTTGAAAACGGCCGTTGCATCAATATCTTTAGGAAAATTCCGGCAGGACATAAAAGCAAAAGTCCCGTCGGTCGTCTCCGGCAGTACCAGCTTGGCATAGCCGGAAAAATCAGCCGCATTGACGGCAGCGTCATCCAAATGCAAAACCATTCTGCACTCAAAATGGGACTGCAGAGCCTCCTCCCCGTATCCTGTTGGTATCAGCACCGGTTCCGAGGGAACCGCATCGGCATATCCGCCGCGCTCTGCCAGCTTCCGCACCCGTTCAACCACATTGTCCGGCTGTTCCCGGCCGGCCATAACCGCGATCAGTATCTCCTTAAATTTCTCGCCGGACAAAACCTCATCCGGAAGTTTTGCCATACAATCCAACATATCGCGGAGGCTGCGCCCGAAATTCGTCGCCTGCAACACTTCATAACAAACGTCGGACGTAATTTCCGCTTCGCCGCGTTTATACGGCCTCAGCCGGTTTTCCACTCCCATCGGACTTTTCGGTTTTATAATGTCAACAAAAGCCATCGGCACTCCCCTTTCCGGCTAATCATGAGATAAGTATACCCGAAATTCCGCCCGCTGTCAAAGAAAAAACTCTTCGACCCGAAAATTCCTCCTCTGGCCGGCTTCCTCTCCTGCCGCCTGTACGTCATTTATCAGCCTCCATGTGTCAATCGTGCCTAGACCTCTATGCTGCCCGATTGCGCCCAAGCCTCTATGCTGCCCGATTGCGCCCAAGCCTCTATGCCGCCCGATTG
>ENA-ORRW01000175-ORRW01000175.1-human-gut-metagenome-genome-assembly--contig:-NODE-175-length-80580-cov-23.836759_pt1 | contig 80580 bp, 85 predicted proteins | sample MGYA00242183_ERZ509150 | MGnify/ENA primary metagenome ERZ509150 (study PRJEB26280, sample SAMEA2338639) | human gut metagenome | biome: human gut; feature: human-associated habitat; material: faeces... | reverse complement strand
ATCATCATCACTTTGTTCATCTAATAAAATACTAGTCTTAATATCTTTCTTCATACTCTCCCATAGATAGAAAGGATTAGTTCCATATTGACTAGCAGAAAGATTAAATACAGGATGTTTATATCCTCTCATAAGCATACGAGCCATACAATAATAAGTAAGACCTTGAATTAATTTACCATTAGCAGGTATAACAGGAATTTCACAATGATAATTATCACTATATTGAGTTTCAATATCTTTATAAACAACTGTTATACAAGTATCATTAAAATTAAGTTCAATAGTATTACCTCCAATAAGAATATAATTATGATTTGACTTATCATATCCTCCACGGGGGGTCTGACAATGAGAATGAACTTCATGCTGACATCTTGGACATTCAGTATTATTATGAACTGTATAAACAACAGGATTACATCCTACTTTACCAGTATCAATAACTTCTCTAGTTCTAGAACCATTAGGACAACAATCATCGGGCATACCAAGATAGTCTTTATTAGTAGCACGCTCCGGACTTTCGTCCTCCGCTTGACCCCCCGTAGAGGATGGAGCAGATTCAGTATCACCACATCTATATTTACTAGTATCAGCCCTAGGTACTTCACAACCATTACTATCATATACTTTAAGACCGTCATCAATAAGACAACATTTACTTTTAGCTATCTTATTAATGACGGTTAGTTTCATTTTCTTATCAACTTTACGAAGAACTTTAAGTTCATTCATAGCATCAACACACCAAGCAGGAACTCTAGGAATCCAATCACTTCCATCAGGATTGAAATCATTATCAAGTTTACCAATTATATGTTCTATCGTAATCGTTTTATTATTTGCCATAATATTAGTTTTTATATCTAGTTTTATTACCATTATTATGTGCTCCACGTTCATACTTTTGTTGATTAACATTTCTAATATATTTAAATGGAGCATTAGGTTCTCGTTCAAGATAAACAAGAAGTTTACTTCTTAATCCTAATTTAAGATTAAAAATATCATCAACAGTTTTACATTCAGAATTAAGTTGTTTTGCATCTTTACCTCTAAGTTCTCTATTAATATAATTAGCATACTTAAATTTAATAGCACTATAACTATGAGTTCCATTATTAATAAGTTGTATTTCATAAAACTCTTTATTAGTTTTATAAACTACATAAGGAATACCATCATACTTAAGTCCACGAATTTTATATATTTCTGCTTCTTCTTTATCATAAGGTTTAAGACCAGCATCAATAATTTCTTGTTTTTTAAGTCTAGTAGCGTTCCAATCAACATAAGTATCTCTAGGTTTATCTCTATATCTCCAGAAATTAATAACTAAATCACCAATCTCATATTTAAAATGATAAGCATAACCTTCAAGAACACATTTATGAACACCATAACTATAATATCTATGAATGTACTTTTTATAATCAGAAAGACTTAATTCAGAACGTCTTGTAGCAAGTTTAAGAGCAATAATATAATCGTTTGCTTTTTTAGCTAAGTTACAATAACGCAAAAGTTGGAGAAGAACAATACGTCTTTCTCCAACTGTATAACTAAGTTGATTATTAATTAATTGCTCTAACTTATTAATTAATTCAACATTATCATTAAGAAATTGAAACCCATATTCATTAAGATTAATTTTTAAATCATCTTTAATAACTTGATTTTTACTTTTAATATAAGCACGACAATCAGCTTTCATCTTATTTATAAGTTCAAGTTCTTTATTATATTTTGCCATATCGTCATTAGAAGTTTCAATAAACTTTTTATAATAATGACTAATATCTATATCTTTAATCATAATTTATCTAGTTACAAAATTATCAATAGGAGTTTCATTTGTTTGACGAGGAACTTCAATAAGATTACGTTTAAATACAATCTCTTTAAGAGCACCAATCATATCTTCAGGAATAAGAAATTCATCATCATCGTATTTAGCTTCATCATCAATAGGGTCATAATTTACATCTTTAGCTTTTTCAACAGTTTCGGTAGGAACAAGATAAGGAATTTCAAATGGAGATTCAATAATAATAGAACCTATATTTTGAAACCAATCTTTATTATTACTAAAAAAATAAATATAACCATTAATATAATCATAAACAGGAAGATTACACATACCTGCAAGATAATGATAAAACTTAGCACTAGCTTCTTTTGCAAATGGTATTTCTATCCCAGTATGTCCGGTAGTTCTAATTGATTGGAAAGGTAAGTTATTAATAAGTCTAACTGGCTTTGGAACTTCTTGTTTAGTACGTTTAATTGCAGGAAGTCCAAGAGTTTGACTATTATATAAGTCACCATCAGGAACATTAATAATAGAAACACGAATACGTTGTTGCAGACCTTTATCAACATATTTATGATTTTCATAACTTTTACGAATTAGTTCATTACGACCATGAAGAATAGCATATCGAAGATTACGTCTAAGAGGAATACTATTAGGATTGCCAACAGCATGAGCAAATTCACTAATTAATTGATTAAGACTAGCCATATTAAGATTGACTTGCATTTTCTAATTGATGAACTCTTTGTTCAAGTTCATTAATCTTATTAGAATATGTTTCAACTTTAGTTTTAAGTTCATTAACTGTTTCAACTAATTCATTATGTTTTTGTGTTATAACTTTAATATTTTGTTCAAGTTCAGTATTATTAGTATAATCAACAATAGAATTTAATAATTCAATTAGTAATTTTCTATCTTTATTAGATATATCACTATTTAAACAGCATATAGTTCTAATAATATCATCTTTAAGTTTATCTTTAGTCATAATATATTATGTTTGAGGTTTAACTTTTTCTTTTCTATTTTTAGCATAAATACGCCAATCATATTTAATAATTTTAAAATTAATAGGAAAATGATTAAGTCTATGTATAGAATAAAATAGAATTTTATCTCTACTATCAGCATAATAAGCTTTACCATTTCTAATAAAATTAATTCTAAAATACTTAGCATAATGGATAATAAGGAAGTCTATAAATAATACGTTCTTTTGGTTCATATATTTTATATAGACTATATTTAGAAGTTTTATATTTAAGATTAAATAGTTTATCTACTAAATCTTCATTTTCATATTGTCTATTTTTATCATGTTTATTAATACCATATTTCTTATTTTTATTCTTTCTTGCATTATTATCAGCAACTTCAATATTTTCAATAGTACATAGTTTATCATGTAAACCATTATATCTTTTCATATTTATATAATTTATATAAGAGCCTTCGTGAATATCACTACCAACACTTTTAGTTTCTAAATAACGTCATCTTTTACCAAGAGGTAAGGTTATACTTCCCAAAATAATATTTATATTAATCTTATATGTATTAGTTTCAGGAATTATATAAAAGAAGCCGACATTAGCATTAGAATCTGACTGAACTCAATTAGAATTAAAGTTACTAGAGCTAGCTTTAGAACTGTTATTAGCGTTACTGCTAAGCAGAAGCACTGTATCTAAATGTCAATCATCTTAAGAAATATAACCTTTAATATTATTATAATAAACTGTTGCAGGAGTAGTATCGAGAAATGCAAAAACAGAAAACAAATTAATTAACCAACTACTCCTAGCAACAGTTCCACGTGGACTTATTTAATCAAGCTTAACTGTGGTAAAGAAGCCGACATCAGCCCTATCATCCGACCGAACCCAATAAGAATCAAAGCCACCAGAGCCAGCCCCAGAACCGTTATTAGCGCCACCGCCAAGCAGAAGCACACGAACAGCTTTATCTGTATCCTGTCCATCATTACCTCTTTTCCAATTATAGTCAGCTTTTTTATTAGTTCCAACTTTATTAGGAACAAAATAAGGACCAAATCTAAAATCAAATTCAGTAATAAAATTATTAGTATTAGCTTGGTCACCTATAAAATAACATTTATCTTGAATATTATCTTTTGTAACATCAGAATGATTAACTCCTTTTTTAAGAAGATAAACACTATTATAATTTGCATTACGATTTATAATAGCTACATCTCTAATAAATGTCCATATATTACCAAAGAAATTTAGAATACCACGATAAACAGCAGGATAAGTATTTAAATTACTTCCATCTGTATTATAATTTCCTAATTCATAATGGTCACCATTTGTACTACCATTACCAATATTATGTTCAGCAGTCCAATAAGTTTGTACAATAGGATTATTGCCATTAAAAGCTGTCCATCTATCCCAAGCTAAATTTGTAACACCAGCACCAAGACCACCTTGTTTAAATCCATCACTAGTTAAATTAGTATTTAATGCAGCTTGATTATCAAAATTAGCATACTCAATATAACAAAGAGCTTGTAAAGCACAATATTCAAGATAATCAATCATAGTAATCCAATCACCACGATTAGCACAAAATTCATTAGCTTTATCATAATTAATACCAGTTCTAGGTCTACCTTGTAATTTGGTAGCAACAACAGAAGAACTTTTATTTCCTCCTAAATATCTAGTATCATCATGTTTAATACAAGCACTAAATACTTCTTCTTTACCATCTTCTCTAGTTCTAGTCATAGTTTTAGTATGACTTATAATAAAAGGATGAACTCTAGTAAATGTTCCATCAATATTAAAATCACTTATCCAAAGTTGATATTTAGTACCAGTATCTTTAACACATATATAAAACTCTGGAACACTCACCCCAACATCGCCATCACTTCCATCAAGAGGAGGAACAAGACCATTTTCAAGAGGTTTAGCCCAACCCGTAGGATTAAGGAAATAACTGATTTTCTTTTCATTATAGACACAACCTTTAAGTCTATTTTGAATAGGAAGTTCTCTATGAAATTTAGCATTACCAATTCTGATTATATCATTGTTATCTTTAGTCCATTCAATACCATAAGCAGCATTTTCAAAAGTAGGAATAAATGCAGCAGAACCCCAAGCAGGATTGCCTTGTTCATTAATAATTAAACTATCTCCTTTAGATACTCCATCTAAATTAGGCAGATGTTTAAGTCCTTCTGCAAGTTCATTTAGTATATGCTTGTTAAATCTTAACAAGCCATTATACATCTCTACGAAATTAAAATTCATATTAAGCTTGTTCTAAAGCATCAACTCGACTATCAAGAGAATTAATATTACTAGTATTTCGATTAACTTGAGTTACAAGTCCTTGAAGAGCAGTAATTATAGCATCGTTTTTAGTATCATTACTAGCTTTCATAGCATTAATCGCAGCAACTATATCTGTATTTGCTTTATTAATAGTAGAATTAACAGTATCAAGTTTATTACCAATAGTAGTTTTCATACTATCAACAGCAGCTTTAATACTATCTAATTTAGCATCAACTTTATCAAAACGATTATTAAGAAGAGTTTGAGTTTCATCTGATTCATCTATATGTTGTTTTTCAAATTCATCAAATTCAGCTTTAACCATTTCATGTAATTCAGTAATCTTTTGACTAATCTCATCAAGATTAACTATAACATTATTTTCTCCAAGCTCATCATGTTCTTTATTACCAGAAATACTAAGTTTAAGATTATTAATAAGTTTATTAATAGCATCTAACTTATAATTAACTCTTTTATCATCTTCCATATCTTTAGAATTTAGTTTGTTACAAATATAAATTATATTATTAATAACAAGTAGTTTAACAATATTATTAACATTTTTTAATTAAGCAGTTTTAGAACTATTAATACCTAGATATTTAGTCCAAGTATAATGTTTACGTTTACTAATATAATTAAGATTATCATCATTAATATGAGCTTCTTCTTCAAAACTTACATCTTTATAAGCATCATGTTGTTTAATATGAAATAGTCTTATAATAAGATATTCAATACCATACCATATATAGAAAAAGATATATAACATCTCTTTCATTTGTTCTGTATGAATAGCTTCATGATTAAGTTCTTTATTACTTAATTCATTTTTAGTAAATATAATACCAAAAAGATTAATAGCTTTATAACCACCAAAAGGAAAATGTTTAGTCTTAATAACTCTCATAACTTTACTATTTTGAAATTTAATATTGTAAATATTTATGTACGTCCATAGAACCACTTTTTAGGCTTATAGTAAGACTTTTATTCAATCATGTATAATTAATCAGCTAGACTTAAAACTATCCAAATTTGGCAAGCTATACTCCCCGTAGAGGATATAGCAGGCTTGAATTAGTTAGTCAAACCTAGCTAATCAATCTTATACAATCTTAACCAATAGTATTATCAATATCTTTATAGCCAACTCCAAGTTTCTTTAGAATAGGACTAACAACCCAACTCCAAAACACAGGAGCAAGAACAGCACTATTAACAAGCATAATAGCATTATCATATCCAGCAGCAATATAAATACCAGCCATAGTAGCAATACTTATTACTAATACACATCGTTTTTGCCAAGTAGGAACTTTATTATCACCATTAAAGTAATCAATAACTTTAATAATAATATAAGTTAGAACATTAACAATAAACATAAATCCAAAATCAAAATTACTAAGGATACCATCTACAATTACATCAATAAATCTGTCCATACTAAAATTTAGATAAATAAAAAAGGGAACTATCCGAAGATAATTCCCTTTTATAGTTTTACAATAATGATTAGTTATTCATGTGGAAATATTCCCATACTTTATCACCATCAAAATCTACATCTTTAAACCAAAATGTAATAGCACTTTCAAACACTTTATTATCTATATTACCACCAAACCATTCTTCAAATAGTTTAGCATAATCATGATATTGAGCATTAATTGCAACATAAACATCACAAGGTTCAACATCATTAGGTAATACTTCTTTATAGCGTTCACAAATTTCATGAGCTTTATTCATATCATATTTTTCACCAACATATTTCTTATTGTCTTTAACATGATACATTTGTTCTACAACTTCTTTAGCTTCATATTCATTAAAATGATAGCCATCGTCATTATATCCACCGCTCATAAGCATAGTTAAAATCTTTTCTTCTCGGTCATTTTTATTAGTAGGACGACCATAAGTATCGTAAGTATCATAGCCAATACGATTTCTCATGCCACCTCTACTACCACGACCGCCTCGTCCTCCACGCGCATCAAGAAATTCACGAAATTCATCAAGAATATTTTGATTACCGCCACGACGATTACCAACATGGTAAGGTTGAATGTAAGGCATTTCTCTCATAATATTACTTTGTTTTTAAACTGATTAATGATTCTTTTAAAACTTCTAAATCAGTTTGATTAAGAGCAACAATTTTATTCACATAAGGAACTTCAAGAGATATAATACCTTTAGAAATATTACCGCCACCAATGAAAGGTATATCAAAATCAAAATTATCAATATTATTAATAATTTCCATTTCTTCATCAAATATACCTTCAATATCAATCATACCATCTTTATCTGCAATAGGCTTTAAGAATTTGTCAAAACTATCAATATTATTAGTAATAGCTCTTTTAGCTAAAGGAGTTAAAAGTCTTATAGCTGGAGAACTTTCACCCATAGATACTAATTGTTTAATAATATAATCTTTAATAACCTCTTTAACATTACCAATTTCAACCATAATATTACTTCTTTAAAAATTCTTCATAAGTTAAATTAGGATTAGTTTTACTAGCTTCTTTAAAAGCTTTAAACAATTCCATTTCTTTGTTAGTAACTTCAACAATTTTACTTTTAAGTAACTTAACAAGTTTAAGTTGTTCTTCAAGTAAATGTTTGCCATCAGCACTAGCTTCGATTTTTCCTCTAACTAAATTAAGAACTTCTGCTTGAACCATACTTTGTAAAGCATTATAGTTATTTACATAATCTTGGTTACTAAGAAGCATATTTTGTTGTTCTTGTGTAAGTGGTGCAATTTCAGCATCAATAGCATCCCAAATTCCTTGAGTTACAACTTGCTGATTTTGAGTTGTACCATTATTTGCATTAGGAATAGCATTACGACGATAAGCTTCATTAATTGCTTGTTTTTGACTTTGAAGAAAAGCAATTTGTTCATCAATGCTATTAGTCATTTTTTCACTAGGATATAGTAAAGGGTCACTACTACCTAGTATGAATTGATTAACAGGTATCATATCTCTTTCAATTTTATGTTCTTAATCAAACTTAGTAATATTACTGAGCCGGAGTTCCGCTAGCAGGTTGAGTAAAACCACATGGCAAACATCCATAAGCATTACGTCCAACTAGACCAGTAACAGTAGGTTCATTTGGAAGAGTAACTACACCATAGATAACATTACAAGTCTTTCTATCAGTATAGTTGATACCAGCCGTAAACATCTTTTCCATTTCGCATTGGATAAGTTTATCTTGATAAGGACGAATGGCTTTAGTAACAGCCAATTCAGCTTTCAAATCAGATAACTCTTTACGGATATCATCATCAGCATCACGAGTATATTTGTAAAGATTAAAATGGTCAGTGTTATTTTTCTCAATAAGAGCATCAGTACGATTACGTCCATCAATATAAACACCAAACAATTCACTATTAAGACGTTCTCTATCTTCAAAACGTTGATTCTGTTGAGTCAAAGCCCATTGATAAAGACCACCTTGAAGAGCTAAAGTATCTTCACAAGATTTTTCCCATGCTTGAAAAGCAGTAGGAGCACCGCTTCCACTACCAGCAGTAGCACCAAGTACGTTAATATTAGTAGAGCCATCGCCTAACATTCCACCACCAGCGCCACCTAATACACTAGAACGACGATTACCAAACAAAGCCCAAGTACCAAGCGCAGTACCGATAATACCAAGAGTTAAACCTGCATTAGCCTTACCGTTTACATCACGACGATTACAACCGTCATAATTCATTCCAGCACCATTATAGCCCTCTGGAACAACTTTCACTTTTTCAATTACTTGCATAATAAATTAAGGTTTAAGTTAAAAAAATAGATTAATACTTGTAGTTTGAACTACATAATCCATAATACTTAAACCGTTATCTTTGTTTGGTCATTAACATTATTTTAACTTTCAATAGGACTATATATTGTCAATTCACCAATTTTGTTAAGTTTAGTATATTTTATTTCACCTATTGAAGTCTTACCATCATCAGCTTTACCACTTTCTGTACCAACATAACATTGAATAGTTTGTTGTCCTCTAAATTCAGAATTACCTGCAACAAAACCAAATCTAAACTCATAGTTATCAGTATAATTATCGCTATAAATAGTGTTATCTTCATTAAGTAAAACTGTATGATATTCATACGTATAGTTATCATCACTATTTATATTAAGACTTGGCTTATTAAGAGTTATAGGATTATTATTTGTATTGGCTTGGTTATTCCAAACTTTATATTTGTCATTAGGTTTATTTTCATACCAACAATAACCATCGCCATGAATAAATCCACCTCCACTACGAATTACTTTAATATTATCTAAACCAATAACTTTATCATTAATTGGATTAATTTTAAAATATTTTACTTCATTATTAGATTTAGTTATTCTTTTAACAACTTCTCCATACCAACATTCTTTATATCCTATATTATTATCATTAGGCATATTAATTTTACCATCAGCTAAAGGAAAAATATAATTTCCTCTAGTATTTACATCACTTTCCTTATTACGTAGTTGCCAAGCTTTAACAATAACACCACCTTTATAAGCAGTACATTCAACAGTAACATGACCTCTACTCAAACTTCCATACCAATTAGCACAAAGATTCATTTTCATTATATCAGGCATTTTATCTTCAAGCTCAATCATAGATTCAATATTAAACATAACACATTCAGCACCAGATTGAGTATTATCTCCACCCCAATATAAATATGGTATTTTATCACTATTCCAAGACCAACCAACAGCTACATAATTTAAACTATTAATAGGAGAATTAACATAATATGATTTAGTATCCAAATCTCTACCATCATCTGTACCCCAAATATATCTAAGTTGGACACTAGTAAAATCACTAAAATGAATAACAGAAGTAGGCCAAATATGATTAGCACCATCATAAACATGAGCAATATTAGTTTGACCTACTGTCCGTTTCTTAAGAGGTTGAGCAATTCCTCCTTGACGTCCAAGAGTTAAACTCATTATTCATCAATAATATTATAAGTCATTCCAGCAACTGGGGTAAGAGTTGCATATTGGGTAGCAGTTCCTGTCCAAATTGGAAGACTAAGTTTATTATTATTTGCACTAGGCATAGTCATATTAACTCCACATCCGTCATTAATAGCTTTTTGAATCTTATCAAGATTAACACTATTAGTAATAGTTTGATTTATTTCTTCTTTAAAGTTATTAAATGTATCATTAGTAACATATCCATTAAGCAAATTATTAATTTCTTCTTTATTATAAGTTTCAGATTTAGTATAATAATTTTTAAGTAAGTTATTAATTTCTTGTTTAGTATAACTATCAAATGAAGAAGTATCTCCCATTACTCTCCATTCACTACCATTCCAATAACAAATCTTTCCATTACGATATTCAATTTGACCAACAGCCCAATTACTACAAGTTACATTAGGAAGATATTCAGTTTCTTCACCAACCATACCTGTAAGTTTACATTTATTTAAATCAATAGTACCATTTTCAATAATACCACCTTCAAATACAAGTTCACAACCAACAGGCATTGTAATAGTTTTACCACTTAAATCAAAAGCATAACGAATAATATAACGAGTATTTTCTTCGTTAACCATATCCTGAGTAAGAACAGCTTTATAATTAAGATAAATATTATTCTTAACTTGAACTAGATTTTCTTCATTAAAATAATATTTAATATTATCTACTGAATTAACATATATAATACCAAGTCTTGGACGTTCATCAGAAAGACAAGTATTATAAATATTATAATCTTCACTATTTCCATAAACAGGAGTGTTGACCCCCCGTAGAGGATGAACTCTATCAGTAGGTTCTACAATAGTCCATCTAGTATAATAATTATAAAAACCAACTCCATCATGAATAGTCTTAACTCTAAGAACAAATAATTTATGATATGTATCATAATAAATACCAGCAGTATTACCTAAATCTGTTTTAATAACTTCATACTTATCTGTATTAAGAATTATTTGACCATATTGTTCACAATAAGTATCATCAAGAAAACCATCAAATAAAAGCTGTTCTGCATTACTAGCATCATCCTCCACGGGGAGTAAAACCTTGCGAACTATTTTATATCCTTTACCACTTTTATATTCAGGCTCATAAGGTCTATCTTTAAGACTAAGACGATTAACATTACAACAACCCGGACTTAATCTTATAGTAATATCTTCTTCATCGGGATAATTAATAATATTAACTTTACCATCTCCAGCAATCATTTGTTTAAGAGCTTCATTAAGCATATCCCAATCAATAGTTCCATCAGCAATTGGAATTTTAGCTCCACTTTCTTCAAGATATTTTTCACTAAGAATTTTAGTCCAATTATCATCAGAAACCCAACTAGTTTCAACTCCAGCTTGAAGATTACTACCTGTATAACTTTCAGTTACAGATAAATTATGTTCAACATCATAATAACTAATAGTAAGACTATTACGTCTAAAAATAGCAGGAACAGCTTTACGAGTATTAACTCTAGTTCCTTGATATGGAATCCATAAATGATTAAACCTAGAAAGAACAACAGTTAAATCATTATTTGTATCTTTGTCAAGAATATTTTGAAGATAAGTAATAGGAAATACTTTATCATAACTATTCTGACCTAGTTTTTCATATAGTTGTTTATTGTTCATAATTATGTGATTAATTTAAATAACTTTAATGAGTAAATAAACAATATGAGCATTAGTAATATTGTTGTATTAAATAGTATTTTTATCATGGTTCAATTAAAACTCTTACATTAAATACTGTACTATTAGAAGTCATAGTAAATTGACATAATATAGTAAATGAAGAAGTAGTTGCATTAGCAGTAACACTAATAATATTATTACTATTAGATACAGAAATACTATTTGAAGGTGTGCTTACGTTACTTAACGTACAAGTATATTTATTACTACTTCCATTTTTATTTTCAAACCAAAATTGTAATTTACCAGCATTCATTATAGCAGTATTGGTAGGAATATATACATAAACACCAATAGGAGTTTTCTTAATATCATTATAGCTTACTTCTCCTTTATATATTGAATCTACATTTTCACTATCTAAATAAATGGGTAAAGCAACATTTTGACTAGTAAAATAATCATTTTTAATAGCAAGTCTACCACGTATAGGATTAGCAGCTTGAGTATCTCTAATTGTAATATTCCAATCATTATGCCATCTCCAAGTATAAGACCAAATACGAGAAGTATCATTAGTATTTGCAGGAACAACAGAAGTAAATGTTATAAAATTACTATTTGATACATCTTTAACAGTAGGTGTACAATTAGATTGACTTACAATAGTAACATCTTTAGCACTCATATAAGTAGTATCTGTTCCGCCACTTCCAGTAACTCCATTCCAAGTCCAAGGTTGTGTAATACGAAGTCTACAAATAGTAACAATTGAATCTCCAGCTGCAATAGTAGGTTCGCCTCCAATATCATGAGTTACTGGATAACCAGTATAATCTGTATAGTTTGATGAATTTCTATTATATATATCAGTATGATATACTTTGGCACCATAAGATTTAGAACCAGCGGATTGTGTAACATTAACAGATTTAGTAACTCCACCATAAGTAGCAGTAACAGTTGTACTTCTACTTGTTGTAGCAGTTCTATTACCATAAGTAAGTTTACTACCACTAGTAGTACCACTTAATGTTCCATCTCCAGACTTAGTTAAAGTTGGACTACCATTTTCAGTTTCAGAATAATCAATACCTACTCCATTCCAAGTATAATTTCTAGAACGAGAAGCATTACAAAGAATTGTAGAACTACCTCCAGCAGCAGCAATATTCATAGGACTAGCAGATATAGTTACTGACCATCTAGACCAACTACCATAAACTTTACTACCAGCTCTTTGTTCAATATCACAAAAGTTAGTAGCACCATTATAATTTGCAGTAACTCTAGTTCTTCTAACACTTGTACTAATATTATTACTATAACTTAAAGTACTACCACTTAAAGTTCCACCACCACTTCCTGCACTAAGACTTGGAGTACCATTTTCTGTTTCAGTTCCACCTGAACCTGCAACACCATTCCAAGTCCAACTCCTAGAACGAGAAGCACCATAATAAATAGTAACAGAACCGCCTGATGCTGCAACAGTATAACTACTAGCATTACAATATACAGACCAACTAGACCAACTTCCATACGATTTACTACCAGCAGATTGACTAATAGTAATATCTTTAGTTATACTATCTATTGTTGCCCTAAATACAGAACTACGAGAACTAGTAGAAGTATTATTACCATAACTAACAGTAGAACCACTTAAAGAAGCTGCACCATTAACTTTACTTAATGTAGGAGAACCACTAGCATTTTCAGTATAAGTTGTTCCTGTACCATTCCATTGCCAAGTACGACTTCTAGTAGCTGAAGTAGATAATGTAGCATTTCCACCAGCAGCAGCAATAGTTGTTACATTAGCACTTAAACGAATAGACCATGCTCCCCAACTTCCATAAGTTTTAGAACCAGCATTTTGAGTTACAGTAGTATCTTTAGTTACAGAATCAATTGTAGCTCTAATAACTGTACTTCTAGCACTTGTAGAAGTATTATTATCATAAGTTACTTTATTACTAGCAAATGAACCAGTACCACTAATTTTACTAAGAGTAGGAGTTCCAGTTCCTGTTTCAGTTCCTCCACTTCCATTAACTCCATTCCATGTCCAAGTTCTTGTTCTGCTTGCAGAAGTAGTTATATTTGAACTACCGCCACTAGCAGCAACATTTCCACTATTAGAAATATTAACTATCCATGTAGACCAACTTCCATATTGTTTAGCTCCAGCAGACTGACTAATAGTTATATCTTTAGTAGTTGAATCAATAGTTGCACGAATAACAGTTGATTTACTACTTGTACTAGTATTATTTCCATAAGTAACTTTAGGATTAGCCCAACTACCATCACCACTAATTTTACTTAATGTAGGACTTCCATTTCCATTTTCTGTACCACCAGAACCAGCAACACCATTCCATGTATAACTTCTAGTTCTACTAGCACTAGTTGATATAGTAGCTGTACCACCTGTTGCTCCAATACTAGTTTTATCAGCATTAATATTAATTGTCCAAGCAGACCAATTACCATAAACTTTAGCACCAGCAGATTGTGTTATAGTAACAGACTTAGAAACACTATTACTAGTAGCAGTAATAGTTATACTACGACTATTTGTTGTAGTGTTATTACTAGCAGTAACAGTTTTACCACTTAAAGTAAATCCACCAGCGCTACCACTAAGTGTTGGTATAGCAGTTTCAGTATCAGTATGTGTAGTACCAACTCCATTCCAAGTCCAAGTACGAGAACGACTAGCATTAGTAGTTATCGTAGATGAACCACCACTTGCACCTATCGTTTGCGTACTTGCCGAGATAGAAACAGCCCAAGCAGACCACGCTGAATACACTTTTGCGCCTGCCTGTTGCGTTATTATAACCGTTTTGGACAATCCTACATAACTAGCTGTAAGTGTCGCTGAACGGACTGAAACGCTCTCATTTGATGTAAATTTTATTTGATTTCCACTAAGACTAGCACTACCACTAATACTAAGAGCAGGAGTAGCAGTTTCACTATAAACAGTACCAGTGTTATTCCATTTATAAGTTCTACGAGCAATATTAGCAGTAATAGTTCTAGTACCACCTTTAGCTTCAACAGTAGTTCCATCAGTTTGTAAATCCAACACCCAATCAGTATAAACTTTAGCGCCAGCAGCTTGATTTAAAGCAGCACTAACTTGTTTAGTTTGTTTATTTTCTAAAGTAAATACAACAGTTAAAGTTCCACTTTTAGCATTAGTAGATTCATTATTAGGTATAGTTAATACATTATTACTTATACTACCTAAAGTAGTAGAACTAGTAAAACTAGCAGTAAGATTAACAACAGTTTCAATCCAAGTTCCAGCATAAGTAGAACCTTTGGTTATACTCCCCGTGGAGGATGCATAGTCAGTTCTCTTATATCCATTCTTAACAGAACTAGTAGGAAGTTTTAAATCATAACTTCCACCAGTATTATCTATACTACTATTAACTACTGTCAATGTACTAATATCGTATGTACTAGCTTTACTACCTTTAAACGTAACAGTATAACTATCTTTAGCTTCTGTATCATCAATTAATACAACTAACTTACCATTAGTTATAACTCCTTTTTCTATTCCATCAAATAAAACTTTAACTCCATCAGTAGGAAAAGTAACAGTATAAGAAATAAATCCTTGTTCCCATTCTAATTCTACATTATGAGTTATAGGCAAATAACCACTATTACCATTAATAGTTTGAGATTTATAATGTTCAGCAGTAATATTAGCAGTATAATCAGTTTTAATAGGAATAGTAAATACAAATTTAGTATTATTTTCACTTATAACAGGAGTATAACCATTAATAGTAACAGTTCCGGAAACATTTAATTTAAAAGTAATAGTAACTTCAGTATTCTCTGGATAAACAAGTTTAGAACCTTGATATATTTCAAATACATTTATACTACCAAGTTTAATATCATGTATTCTAATATCTCCTTGATATATAGCCATAACTTAAGCATCTGATTTAACTATATAAGTAGTATTATTATCTTTTTGAGCAATAGCTGCATATTGGGTAGCAGTGCCAATCCATATCTTAGGATTAACTATCGGTTCAACAGTAAGATTAGATAATCTATAAAGAGTTTGGTCAACTATTTGAATAGTATTATAATCATAATTTCCATCATTACGTAAAGCTACATGATTTATTGTATTGCTATTACTCCATTGTATAGTTATAACATCTCCGGTATATCTAATATAAAATTTACCGTAGGTATTATTATAAAATACAGAATTAGGTTTACCGATAGCAGCGACAAATCCATCAAAATTAGTAAATGTAGTATTTATAGCATTTAATACTTCAGTAGAAGTACCATTATTAGTTAATAACATAATAATAGCATTAATATTATAAGATTTAATAATTGAATTACTATTTATAGCTACAAAAGTATTAATACTTTTTGTTTCTTCACCACCAACTCTAGCTATACCTTTATCCCAACTTAAATCGATTTTATTAATTCCACCATTAGAAAAATAAGTAATCGTAGCACTAATATCATGAGCGCCTATAACCATTCTATCAAAATTAATTCTACTATTATTATTATCAACAGCAATAATACTTCCACCTTTTAACAGTATTTCTTTTACTTCATCAAAAGTTTTATCGCAAGTAAATTCTTTTTGTCCATTAGTATATATTCCAGTAGGAACAGTTATAACTACACCATAAACAGGAATAAATCCTTCAGGAGTATTTTTTCTTTCATATAATTGTTGATTAATATCTTGCATAACTTTATAAACTTTAAATGGTGGCACTTATTCAGTACCACCATAATTAATATTAAGTTGTTTTCTTTTTAATAACAAGTTCATAACCGTCAGGAATTAAAGCTTTAATAGCATCAGCGATAGCTTTATCAACTTCAGCTTTAGTATAAGTATTTTCTACAGTTGGTACATCATTAAACTTATTATTAATTTCTTCTTTAGTATAAACATTATTACTAAGTTCAGTAATTTGATTAGGTAAAGTTTCATCAAGTTTAACTTTATCAGCAGCAGACATAATACCAGCTAAAGTTTTTGTAGCAGCATTAATACTTTTAGCATAATTTCTACCATTATCATATTTATTAGTACTATTATCTTTATTAATACCTGTTACTTCTATATTAACTTTAGAATCTGTATATGTAACATCATTTAATGAAGATAGAAGTTTTATATGTAAACTATTAACAGTATCAGTAGTTTTCTTACCTTTACCGCCATCATAAGCAGTACCTGTAACTTCACCTAAAGCTAAAGTTTCAGATATAACTGAATATTTAGTTCCAGACCAACGATAAGTCTTACCACTATAATCAGTATCTGTACTTATATCAACATAAATCTTACCTTTTTCAGGAGTATAATATACAGGAGCATCTTCTATATATTTCTCAGCAAAATGAGTTTCATCAACATAATACCCTTCAAGAACATCATCAACATAACTAGGTAATTGACTTGATGGAACTTTACCATCTTTATCAAGACTAGCAATACCATTAGCTACTCCTCTTTTAGCTTCAATAGCTTCATTACAAAATTGAATAATCTTTTCTTTAATAAGAGGATAACTATCTATATTTGTAAGAATCTTCTCAACTGTCGCTTCAACCTTATTCTCAATAACAACTTTAAGATTAGGATGATTATCAATATTATTAAAAATATTTTCTATATTACCTTTAATAACATTAAGTAATTCAGTAAAATTATTAATATGTTCAAATATATAAGTAACTCTAGCTTCTACTTTAGTTTCAATAAGATTTTTAAGAATAGGAAATCTATCAATATTATTAAAAATATAATCAACTCTGCTATTTACAGCATCATTAATACAAGTAACAAGAGCAGGATATTTATTAATATCAGCAAATATATTCTTAACACAATTACAAACTAAATCAGAAAGAATACCAATAAGCTCAGGATATTGAGTAATATTATTAAATATATAATCAACTTTTTCATTAACATTATTCTGAATAGCTTCTTGTAATTCTGGATATTGACTAATATTCTTAAATATATCAATTACTTTATTAACAGTATTAGTAACAATAAGATTCTTAATAGCAGGATAATTATCAATATTGTTAAATATATTATTAATAGTAGTTTCTACATGAGCATTAATAGCATTAGTTATAAACTGATTAAGAGCAGGATAAGAAGAAATATTATTAAAGATAGATTCAGTCCATTGTTTAATATATTGATTAAATATCTCTTTAAGTTCAGGATATTCATTAATATTATTAAATATATCTTTAATAATAATAGGCAAACTTTCAACTGTACTATTCTTAATAATTTCAACTAGTTGAGGATAATTATTAATATTATTAAATACATTAATAACAAAATCATTAATGAAACCAGTAATAATATCAAGAAAGTCTTTATAATCACCTATATTACTAAATATCTCTTCAAGTGCTTTTGCTAAATCTTTAATAACAGTATCAAAAGACCATCCCTCCCAATTATCTGGATTAGTCCAAGCAGCATCACTAATATCATCACTATTATATCGTTGTGTCCAATTAATATTAGTTGCATCACGATAAGTAATAATATATCCTTTACGACGATAAATTTTATCAAGTTTATTAACAGTATCAGCAAAAGTACCTTCCCAAGTTAAATAAACACTATTACAAGCAGCAAGTATTCTATCAAGTCTAGTACCAGTTAAACCATCAAATATAGCCTGTATAACAGTTAAAGGAAATATATTATATCTAGTATCATTTTCTTCACAATACTTATCTAGTATATGAATCGGCATATTGCCCTCTTTATCACACTGAACTTTACTAGGGTCAAAAGATTGACAATTAGTACCAACAAAAACATTCTCTTCTTTAGACATAATTACCACGGATTAGAAACACGTTTAATATAATGTAAAGCAATAGTAGGCATAAGTTTATTAATAGCAAGATAATTACCTGTCCATCTATTACTACTTATTTGGCTCCAAGTCATTTCACCATTATTGCTAATATTAGGTCCAGTCATATACCAATTAGTAGAACGATTAATGCCAAGATTATCAAGTCTATTTCTATCAGTACCATAAGGATAACCTTTTTTAACATCACCCTCTAAATCACCTGATATAAATCTCCAGTTACTAGGTGCTATAACTTGATGGTTATTATCACCGGATTTAGTTTTACCAACAGCAACAGCATGTTGATGTAGAGGCAAATCTGTACCACCAATATAAAATGCATATGCACTTACATTACGACCAGGAGCAGCAGGGTCATATGTATCTTTAATATTTTCAAGAACTGTTTTCCAATCAAGAGTTCCTTGTTTAGGATTATTATAAATATTAATACCATTAGGTATATAACCCATAACAAAACGCCCTTGTGCAGCAGTATAAACTTCCCAACCATTAGGAGGAGTTGAAGTATCCCAAAGCATAATAGAACCAATAGGAACAACAGCAGCAATCCAAGCTTGAATTTGACTAGCAGCAACTCCACCACCTTCTCCACTTCCACCACCTTGTCCAAATCCGTCTCCAACTAATTTATTTTTAATATCAGTATAGAGAGAATTAAAATCTACATCAAGTCTACTAGGTTTAGTTTCACTATCTGCAAATTTATTCATAACAAGATACTTACCTGTTCTAGCTTCACCAAGTTGAGTTGTAGACATAACATTATGAGTACCATCTCCGCCTGAGCCACCACCACCTTCAAGACCAGCAATAATATCATTAATTTCTTGCTTAGTATAATAATTATTAAGTATAGAATTAATAATATTACGTACTTCTTCTTCGGTTAGTCCACCACCGCCAGAACCTCCACCGGCAGCATTAATAGTAATAGTACCATCATCATTTTCAACAAAAGTAATATTAGTACCCGGTCTAATCTTATTTTTAAACATTGATACATAATTACTTTCAAAATATTGTTTATACTCATTACTTATATTACCACCCTCTTGTTCTATCTTATTAAGAATTTCTTCAATCTTATTATTAATATATTGCTCAAGATTGGTAATACTATTTTCAATATTACTATTTAAATCTCCAATCTTATTATAAATATCTTCAAACTTAGCATTATATTCAATAATAAGATTATCAATTCTAGTATTAATATCAATTACATCTTGTTGTAGTTTAGATATTTGTTGGTCATGAATCTCAAGATGGTCATTAATCTTTTTAAGTTCTTCAAGAAGCCAAGCATAGAACTTTTCCATCTCTTCTCTTAACTTCTCTAAGAAAGCTTCAAATTCAGCACGAGTAAGATATACAGATAAATCAAAACCCATACTTACCCATTTTTCACCATCCCAAAACCAATAAAAATCATTAGTATAAGAACCACCCCAACCAACAATTTCAACTTGTTTATTATCTTCGCCTAAATCAAGAGGATGATAAAGTATTTGACCTTTAGCCCAATCACCATCAAGAGATATAGATTCTTTATCAAACATATCTTCTTGACGATAATTACTAAGAAGTCTACATTGATTTAATTTAACTGCACCATCGTACATTCTACCACCTCTCCAAAGAATAATACTATTATTTGGAAGTTCAATAGTTTGTCCAGCTAAACAATAATCATATTGAAGTATATAAATAGTATTAGGCTCGTTAATCATATCTTGAGTAAGAGTATTAACACCACTAATCATATTCTTACGAAGATATTTACGAGCCTTTCCACTATAATCATTTGTATTATAGTCTTTATCTGCAAATTTAAGAAGATTATCAACAACTGTTAAATCTTCTTCATCAGCTGCATTAGTAATCTGTGAAGCAGTAAACATTTGTTTAACAGATTCACTAAGCATTTCAGGAGTAATCTGACCTTCAAGTATTTGAACAGCATTATCTTCAAAATACTGTTTAAGCACTTGTGCCATATAATTAACTACAACATTACGACGAAGATAATTATCTTGAATATTAATACCAAATTCATCAGCAACTGCGCGTTCTGCAATTGCTCTTGGAAACATACCACTAAATGATTCTACAAATTTAGAACCAATTTCAGAATCAGCTTCAAGATGCCATTTCTTTGCATTAGTAACAGGAGTTATTTCATCAAGAATATAACTCTTTTTAGTTTCAATAACATAAACTTCACAACCTACCCCAATCTGTTCCCAAGTAAGAGCATCTCTATCTTCCATTGTAGATACTACAATTCTAGCAGCTTTAAGACCTCTTTGAACAACAGCAATAAGTTCTAGTATTTCTTTCTTGAAAGTTTCATAATCAATAACTAAATCTTCTCGAAGTTTAGCAATAGGTTGCCAATATTCTTCATTAGATAAAGGAATACCAGCAGGAACAGCTTTACGAGATATATAGCTAGCATAGAAACCGTCATGAACTATACATAGTCTTTCATAAGGTCTATCATTCCATTGACCATTACAAGTAAGACTAACTTTTCCAAGTTCTTCTTCTATTGTTTTCATACGTTCTCTAAGTTTACTAAATTCATAGTGTAGACCCCCCGTAGAGGATGGAACACATTCACATTATTCATTATCATAATCAACATCACTAAGACTATAAGTTTCATTATATTCTTTACCTTCTTCTTTCTTCTCCCAAAGTTTACCAGTTTCAGGGTCAACATAAAACTTAGGAGCATCTCCACAACTAACTATTGCATGAATTTTACCTTCTTCATCAACAGGAAGCGTAATAGAACCACTATACTGAACTTGTTCACTACCTTCATAAATAATATTAAGTTGACCTTTAATATATTTAAGAAGAGTTTCAGCAAGTTTATCTTGACCAAGTTGATATGCTGCCATAGCAGATTGAAACATATTCCAACAAGTAACAATATTTTTATTATTACCTTTACAAGTAGCAGAACAATCATTAAGCATATCAAGTCCATATTGTGCCATAAGAACTAATAGTTTATGATAAACACAAACATATTTGCTAGGAACAGTCATATAAACATATTGAGGATTAATCTCAACTTGTTCAGTTCCATCAGCTTTTACATAGACACCATTAACATAATTATCATCTATTTGTTCACTCATTCTAACATCAAGTTATTGTACGAATTAATAATTGATTTTTGTTGCTCATCAGAAAGCAATTCTAAGGCTTCTAGCGCTTGAATTAAAATTTGCCCTTGTGTTAGTTTGCACCAATTTTTTTCGTTCAATGGGAAGCCTAATTCTGCTATTCTCACCTGTTTTTCAGCCATACTTGCAATACGTAATTGCATCTCTTTAGATAGCTGTTTTGGATTACTAATATAACCTCTTATCATAATACCATCTTATTTAAATGCCTTATTAATAATATAAGCAGTATAATCATTAACTCTAATATCAATACGTTTATTAAACGCAAGAATACGTTGATTAGAATCAAGATTTTTATTATAGACAATATTTATAATATCACCATAAATATCTTCTTTCCATTCTTCTTTCATATAATGACTAAGATAATCTTCATCACCACGATACATATTAAGTTTAGAATAAGCATCATAATAAACACTATTAACTAAATGTCTAGCGTTATATTCTATTTGGTCACGATTATTATCAATATTATTAGTAATAATAGTTGAAGCAACAAACTTTGCACATTCCGAAGCTGCATTAACCATAGTAATAGAAATAACAGCTTTAGATTTTTCTCTATCTTTTTCAATAATATCTCTAGTAACTATGTTAAGAAGTTTGGCAATATCATCTAAAGGATTTCTTTTGTTATTATCAATTATCTTATTAATTATAAGATAAATAACAATAACAATACCGGGAATAAAACCTTGTTCAAAGGCATTTTGAATTAATTCCATTTTTATAGATACAAGAATAGGGACTATCAGTATCAACACTAATGCTAATACCAATAGCCCCTATTCGATTAATATTACCTAATATTTACCTAATCGAGTCGGGTAATAGGTTATGCTTTCTCTTCAGTAGCAATAGCTTTAAGGATAGTTTCAACAGTTGCAATAGCAGCAGCTCCAGTAGGGAATGCTATTTGCACAATCTGATGAACAACTTCATCTCTAGTTTTCATTTCACGTGGAACAGCAAAACGAAGAGTAAAGATAGTATATCCAGCATCTGCACTATCAGGTTGTTTCAAAGGATTAAGCGGATATGTAGGATACAGTTCAGTATAAGTATCTCGATAAGTATATTCGATACCAGCATCGGCAGCAGCTTTATTAGCCAAATCAGTAATATAAGCCGCATCTCCATATGCAGGAAAACCAGTAGCTGTAACTGTAACACTAATACCAACTAATTCATCAGCTCCAAGAATTTCATAATCAATACCTTTAGACTCAGCAGTTAGAGTGATTTTAGCCTCAGCAACAGATGCTTTAATACCATGTCCAACAGTATTATTATTAATTTGGTTAGCTAATTTCTTTGCTACATCATTAGCAGTAGGATTAAGACCAGTATGAATGGTAGCAGTCCAACGATTACGTTCATTGAACTTTAATCCTTTCTTCACAATCATGATAGAATAATCAGAATAAGCATTTACATCTCCGATAGTAAGATTAGCAGAGAAAGTAGTAGCAGCTTGATAAACACCTTTAACAAAAGTAAGATGTTTCTTATAAGCTGGAAGAACTACTGGACCATTTGCTTCACGACCAAGATTAATGTAAAACTTATCGGTAATCTTAGTACCGTCAGCGTCAATAGTTTCCTTGCCATTAGCAAGATAAATAAAAGCAACCGCTCCAGCAGCAAGAGGTAAGCTCGCTCCATAAGCGACATTGCCCGCTAACAAAAACTGTCTCATTTTTAATTTAATTTAGAGTTTAACTTTGTTTATCAGCTCCATTAGAAGTAGCACCAATACTAGCAAGATAAATCTGTACTGCACGCATAACTATTTCCGTATGTAAATAAGGAGGTAAATCACAATTAACCCAATCTTCTTCTCTATCTTCATCAAATTTAACTTTAGCAGGTTCTTTGATATAAAGATATTTAACTAATTGAGGTTTAACTGTATTATTACGTCCAGTATATATATTAACATTAATACCAGATTCATCACCAAATATAGTAACTATAGGAGCATCTTTCGCAGCACGATTACAGAAATCTCTTAGTGTTTGACCTAAATCTTCAGCTTCAATAATTCTGCAATCATAAATTGTCTTGCCATTATAACTAACTTGAAAGCCTGTATATAGCATTATTCCGTTGCTATCAATATTAATTTTATAAGGGTCAACTTCTGTTCCATTACCTGTAATATCTCCGCCGTTAACAGTACCCGCTGTGTATAAAGTTCTAAGAGCATTAACAGGACTAATAGAAGCATTTTGTCGAGCAACCTTATCATTATAAGGAACAGGTCCAACGTTTTCTACTATTACATTTCTAGCTTTTTCAATTATAGCAGCATTAAGACAAATATCTATATCTTCCATGAGAATAGCACGAACGGTCTGCATACCCATCTGTTGTGCCAGTTCTCTGAACGTCACGTGCATCTCCCCAATGTTCATAATCAAATGTTTTTAAGTTTATTTTTATAAGCACTAACAAGAGCACTATTAGTAGGATTTTTAAACCATGTAACAGCTTCTTTAACATTAGCACCAATGAACTCACCATCAGGAGTAGTAATATTTTGATTATGAATTGCTCTGATAAATTCTCCACGAGAAATAAGAACCTCAATTAAAGATTTAATAGTAATATCTTTATCATTGCAAAGTTTATTAAACTTAGCAGGTTCATTTGTACTAAATTTATCAAGATGTGATTGTTTATCAACAACATCCATAGCCATACCGTTAGGAATATTAATATTATTGGCAACACAATATTGAATAAATACAGCATCAAACAAATCACTATTCGTGAGAAGTTTAACATAATTACCTTTAGCAGAATTAATTTCCTGACGATGTTTAGCAAGACGCTCAGCTTCTCTTTGGTCATCTTTAAAATAAAATCTAATAGATGGGTCAGAATTAATAAGAGCAATATCTTTAGCTACATCTTTATACAATAAACAATGACGATAAATTAGATAATCATCAAGAACAATAGGATAACCATATTTATACTTTTCACTTTCAAGAAGATTTAACTTAGTAATCTTAGCTTCAAGAGCTTCTCTAAGTTCTTTAACTCCTTTACGGTCACTATTCATATAAGCAGTTTCAATAGCTTCTTCTTCAGCTCTAAAACGAAGATAATCTCGTTTACGATTCCAAAAGAAAGAAATATCAAAAGTCTTACCTAGTTCATCAACTGAAACACTAATATTATTAAGATAAGCCTTAACCCGTGAAATAAAGTTTTCATTATTAGGAGCAAGACCAATTAAAGCAGGAAAATAAGATTCAATCTCACCTTTATTAGAAGAAAGAGTACGAGAACTACGAACACAACTACCAATCTTATCCATTCGTTTAGGTAATGTTTTATCATTAACTCTACGATATAATGAATAATTAGTAACTAAATTAATAGTAATAGTTCGTTTTTCAGTATAAGGTTCATCAAGACTTTCATCTCTAAATCCTACTGTATTAGCAGGCTGTTTATCTACTCCATCCTCTACGGGGGGTATAACCTGTTTATCTGTATTTATATTAGAAGCAGCAGGAGTATTTTCTCCTGCTTTATTAGCTTCATTTACTTTGTTAAAATCCATATCTTAAATAGCTTCTTTTAAATGATTATAATACACATTTCAATAAGAACATCTTAGTGGTATTATCTACCTGCAAACCAATAGAACCTTTAACTTCATAACGAGCCATATCAATTTCAGTAGCCGCATGATTAGTATTAGGCAATCCCCAGCAAGCAGGAATATCAGTCATACCTTCGATAACTTTAGCTTTATAAGCCTGTCCTTTTTGACGTACTATACGAACATTCTGATTACCTTTATAATTACTCATATCAATTAAAGCAGCTTGATGAGAAGTAATAGGCAAGCCAGTAGTAGGATGAATCATACCATTTTGCTTAGCAGCTTCAGCATCAGTACCCTTATCGAAATAAGCATTATGAATAACAGTAATAGTATATCCATCTGGAGTTTTATACTTATTAAAGTAACGTCCATAAGAAAGACCATCACCATTATCTTGAATCATCTTTTCACCAAGAGGAGTAATAAATCCATTTTCTTTAGCATCAGTTCTGATAGCCATTTCAAAGTCACGAATAAATCCTTTACCGCCCATAAGAGCTACATTCTTATCACCATCCTGAGTATCACGGTCAAGAACATCACCGATTGTACGTTCAAGTTTATTAACAGTCAGAACTTCACCATAAGTATCGTAGTTAGATTCACGACAAATTTCTAACATACCAGCAGTACGAGGAATAGGTTTACCATTATCATGGTCTTTCAAAGGAATAGTACCATCAGGTAAACGATTATATTCAGACTTCCACAAACGTTCTTCGTTCATTACTCTCATGTGCAAGTTGAACTGTCGCATCTCTTCGTTAATCCAAAGATTAGAAGTACCACCATTATCATTTTGGAATTGATATTGAGTAACAACATTAGCAAGATTACCAGCTATTTCTTTAGAATAACGATAAAACTCAAGTTGAGAAGTCATTCCAGCAGGACCCATAGTATTGCTTCTGTTACCTTTAGAATAAGATTCAGAAACAGTAGGAGCACTCATTGCCCAATACATACCTTTAGCCAACCATTGAGGGTCAACATAAGCATCAGGATTAGGAGAAGTAAGTTTCAAAAGATAAGCATAACCATAAGCAGATTCACCTAAGTCTTTCTGAATACGAACTTGAGTAACACCATCAGGAGCAGTAAGACCATGTTGTTCAATAAACCAATGAGTAGAGAAGTGAACTTCAAATTCACTACCATTTTGACCCGGTTTAGTAACAGCAGTATTAAAGTAAGTTACAAAGTCTGTAAACTTCATACGACCCATAGTTTTCCAAGTCCATTGTACAGTAGCAACATCTTTAATACCACGACTACCTTGACCTTCAGTAATAAAACTTAAAGGAAAACGGTCATCATCCATACCATAATTATAAGTCAGAAAACTATTAATTTCTTCTGGCTTTTGAAGTTGAAGATAAGCAATTGATTCTTCATTAGAATAACCTCTATCTTCATAACGAGTTTGTCCAATAACACGTAATGTTTTCATCTACAAATTTACTATTATGTTAATAACCAAAACGCTCATCTTTCAGAACGTCTTTTTTACTGTCAGGTTTAGTTATTTTAATAGCTCCTTTTGTAGATTTACGTTGACTAGCAGTAAGTTTCAACTTTTTAGCTTCTTTATCAGAAACAGCCATTTCTATCAAACTATCATAACCTTTACCTGTATATTTAAGCCAAGCTTTAAGCAGTTCTTCATCGCGTCTTTCAGCAGGAGATAACTTCATTAAATCATTTTCATAACGAGAAAGTCCTTTATCATCAACTTGATAAACATAATTGAAGAAATCTTCTGGAGTAGTAGAAATTTGTTTTCCATTACGTTCAATAATAACAGTTTCAGGAATACGATAACCAGCAATTTGTCGTTTATCAATACATTCTTTAACTCCATTCCAAAATTCCACAAGTTGTTTCTCTTCTTCTGCTTTAACTCGCATAGCTTCTTTAGCATTAGCTTCACGCATTTCGTTATCAGCTTTCTGAAGAGCTTCAAGTTCTTCTTTAGCAACATTGAAAAGTTCATTACTATCTTTAAGATATTGAATATACTTATCAACATTACCACGACGATTAAATTCCTTAAACGCCTCACGAACAATAGCTTCTTGTTGACTTACATTATTTTCATCTACTTCAATACCGCTTCTATCTCGAAGTTCACCAAAGCCTTCAAATGAATTACCATTTGCAACATAATAATTAAGAAAATCACCAACGATAGGATAATCTTCAAATAACTTATTAACACCAGCTTGAGCAAATTCGTCACGTTTTAAATCAATAACGGATTGAATATAATTTGCAACTCCTTGAGGAGTATTATCAAAAGCAACTGGTTTACCATCTTCTGAAGTAACAGAAACACCTACAAGTTCTTGAATCGATTTAATATCAATAGTATTTTCTTCTTTAGTATCTTCTACTTCAAATTCTTTAAGATAAGCAGCAACTTCATTTTTAGCTTTAAAAATATTACCTTTATCGTCAATAAGATTACCGTCTTTATCAACAGTATATTTATTATCTCCATCTTCGATAATAGTACCTTCTTCTAAACCATGTTCAGCATCAGCGTCATTCGCTTTGTCATTAGGCTTACTCCCCGTGGAGGATGAAGATTGGTTATCTTTATTAGCATTAGAATCACTATTCCCATCTCCATTACCATTATTAGTAATATCATCAATAGAATTACCATCAGCATCTAACTGCCCTGTTTTACCTGTATCAAGGTCTGTAATGTCGTCAGTAGGTTTTCCATCCCCATTAGATGTTTCACCATTAAAACCAAAACTATCAAAATTAGGCATAACTCTTTGTTTTTAATTAATTACTATATCACAAATATAAACTATAATAATAATATGAGTTTTACTTGTATCGTTAAAATATGTTCACCTTTAAGCCGATTTGCCGACTAACATACTATTGCTAACTAGGATATTTATTACTGATAACCTAACCTATCGCTTTCAGATAAGCCGTGTATGAATCAAATTTTATCATAATGATTAATCTATCACGAAATGAATAAAGTGCTTAAAATGAGCTTAAAATGGCTCATGTGGTGTAAAGAAAAATGAAAATGGGCTGAACCTACTTTCACAAGCAAGTCCAGCCCTATTATGAACAAAAATTATAAGTCCAGTCGATTATTTACTTTTACTATCATAACGATTTTTATTCGTTTTTGCAATCTTGACTTTATCATCACTTTCTTTAAGTTTAACAGCTAATTCTTTTTCTTTAAGTTGCGCTTCAACAGAAGTCTTTTGAGCATCTAAACTAAGTTTACTACGTTCAAGATTAAGTCTAGCATTTTCCATACGTTCTTCAGCTTGACTCTTTTCAGCATCACTAAGACCATTATCAAAACTCATAATATTAGCATTTGCTTTCATAGCTTCAATCTGACCATCAAGATATTTTTCAACTCTAATAGTTTCTCTATCTTGTTCTGCTTTTCTATCAATCTTAGCAAGTTCAAATTCTTGACGAAGTTGTTCTGTTTGTTGAGAAACACGTTCAACATCAAGTTCATGCTCACGTTGAATATTTTGATACTTATCAATAAGTTTACTAATTTGAGCAACATTATCTCCACGTATAGCAGCATTAGCCATATCCATATTACCATTCTGAGCAGCACTAAATGCAAGCTGTTTATATTGTTCAAGTTTCTCGCGTTCTTTAACAGAAGTTTTACAAGTAACAATATAATTAGCAAATATATGACTATTAACATCAAGACTTAAATATCTAATATCACCATCTTTAGTTTTATAAGAAGTATTAAGACCATCAATCCAAGCAAGTTTAGTATAATCCATTTCAGCTTGATAATCTCGTTCTCTCATTTTATCAAATATAAATTCAATAATAACAGAACCCATACTTCCACGAATAACTGCTTCATCAGTGACTCCTTTACCAGCACTATTAGCAATCTCACCATAACGTTGTGGAGTCATATCACATTCCATTTTAGCAGTCTGTTCAATTTCTTGAATAAGTTGCCCAAGTTCAGTAATATAATTATTCATACGACTTTCAAGATAACGAACATTTTGTGCTTTAACAAGATTAGCATCATCTTCATCATCAATATAAAGTACACCATCAGCAGCCATACGATATATAGTTTCAGCAGGCTTTTTACCAAGAAGAGATTTAGCAATCATAAGAACATTCATCTTATTTTTAGCAATAGCCATTTCTCTATGATAAGAAACTATATTACGAAATACTTGATAAGGAATAACTGTATCTACAATACTAAATCTTCCAAAACCTGGAAGAAGTTCTGCAATACCATTATAAGGAAGTTTGCCATTCCTATTGTAAGCAATAGGACGAGCCTTATAAGGATATATACTTGTAGCACGAGAGCCAATTCTAACGCTCTCATAAACTTGTGGACGCCACACCCATTCAATACTAATATCACCACCAGCAGGGTTAAGCTGATAAGTTTCATCAACAATTCTTGTTGTAACAAATGCTCCATTACTATATGTAAGAATACCTTCTTTTATTTCACCTCTCCAAACAGTATGCCAAACTTCAAATAAACCATTATTAGCATCACGAGCCATTATATTAGTGTTCTTAATATGTTGCAAATCATCTTTATTAAATTTACTACATATATCACCAAAATAATACATATATTTATCCCAATTTAAAAGTGCTTTATCACTAGAAGTAGTAGCACTATATTGATAATATGTATCAAGAGCTTCACGTTCTTTTTCAGAAAGATATTCATAAAATTCATCTATAATTTGCTGTTTAGTCAACATACGACGTTCAGCAAACATATCATAATCTTCTGCAAACATATTATCGTTAGTAACAGGAAAAGCATCTCTAACACTAACAACACGTTTAATTAATTGATTACCTACAACATCTCTATATGTGTAACAAGCTCCAAAAGCAACAAATTCAAAATAAGCTCTAGCGTATATAGTAAAAGCATCAGTAAGGTCATCAATAACATTAATTAAATCTTGACCTTGAGCACTAATATCATCAATAAAATTTTCATTAAATTCTTTAATAAAAGCTTCAATATCAACAGCTTGTTCAGGATTAAATTGTTCAGGATTATTACCTTCATTAACAAACTGCATATAACTTTCTTGTATTTTCTTAGCAACAGCTTGTTCTGCAAGCATCATAATTTGTTTACCAAGTTCAGCATCTCTAGCAAATACAACTTCTGGATTATTAGCTCCAACAATAAAGTCATGTGGATTCTTAATATATTCACCAATATATCTTCTAATAATACCTTTCATCATATCATAATTACGCATAGTAGCTGGAAAACGAGTAAGATTTTCATCTTTCTCATTATAAGGATTAAGAGTTTTTCTATAATATTCTCTAGGAATATTACCAAGAAGAATATTAAACTTTTCTTCTACATTAAAATCAGCTTTACAAGCAATACCAGCTTCTATAACATAATCACAACATTTAGCATACCAATCAACTTCTTGTTTTTCAGCATAACTAACATGCTGATTAGGAAAATCAAGTCTACCAAAATTATACATATCTTTATTTGTTTAATCTTAAAACCATTGTCTATTAAAAATATCTGTTTTATCATTATCTTCTGTAACTTTCTTACGACTAGCAAGTTCTCGTTTACCTTTAATATCAATAGACTTCCAATATATACCTAAAAGTATAAGACTAGATATACGGTCAAAGTTACCTTCGGCATTAAACTTTTTAAGTTCAAGAATTGTTTGATAATCAAGAAATCTTTCAAAAACATAAATATCTTCTCCAAATTCATTCTTACCAATAACTTCATATAAGAACTCTTTAAGAAGTCGAAGACCATCTAGTTTCTTAGGACCACTACCAATATTATAACCATAACTAGTACTAACTTTTTCTTTAACAGCAGAATCCCAAACATATAAAGGTTCATAACCTAGATATTTAGTAGCTTTCCATTTACGAAAATTAGAAACAGTTTCACCACGATTTATTTCTACAAGTCCAGTACCAATACAATTATACCATTTACATAGTCGATAAAACTTTTCATCAGCTTCTTCTAGTCGTTCAGTACGTCCATAATATGCAGCACACAACTTAGGTTTAAATCCATTACGTTCTCTAGGCATTTCAATAACAAATATACTATTATGAGAATGTCTATCAGTAATTTCTTTTTTATCTTTATCAATACCAACAGGGTCATAAACTGCAACATAAGTACCGGGAAGAATACTTCTTATAAGCCTATCGCCAATATATGTTTCTTCATATTCAGGAGCAAACCAAACTCTTATACAACCATGAGGGTCTTCGTTACCACGTCTAGGAACTCCTTGAATATAATCATAAGTTTTCATATCAGGATTTTCAATTCTTATACGAGCATTAGATTTAAAATAAATCTTTTTAGTTCCATCTTCAAATAGTTCACCATCAGTATAAAACTTATAACTATTATCAACTCGAAGTTTATCTTCAAACTTATTAAGAGCTTCACTACTAAATATATTTTCACTAGCACTACTAAAAGATTCAGCAGGAAATAAAGCACGCTGACCAAGATAATTAAGATATTCTGCAAAAGTCTTAGCAGTCTTTTTCTTTTCAGTTCTTTCTCGTGCAGCAAGCTTAAGTCCTATTCGTAGATTACTATTTCCATATTCATCAAATCCTTTAACTCCATCTATTTCTCCTTCAAGACCCCAAGCATAAGATTTAAAGAATCCACAAACTTCATTACGAGCATCATTATCAAAAACATTTTCAAAAGCCATAAATCCAAATGCTCTAGGATTATAAAAGTTTTGTTCAAATATTTGCATATTAGCAGCAGTAGCAGTTCCCCAAGCCATAAGAGTACCAGTAGTACGAGTACCAACAGTCATTGTAGGTTCAGTTACATTCATAAACTCATCAAAATTCTGCATTGTAGATAACTCTTCAACTTTAATTGTAACAGCATCTTTACCAATAGCACAGTCAGGATTATTATTAGCACTAACACTTAAAAGAGAACTAGACCAACTATCATCAGCTTCAACTCCATTTTTCATACGATAACCAAGTTTAAAACTATCGGTAGTAGGACTATATATACCTCTTTTAAATGGAGTCTTTTCTTCAAAGAACTTTAAATTATTAACAGCAAAGTCACTTAAACCACCTTGTTTAATTAAGTATTTATTATCAGCTGCAACATGAATAACAACTTTATGCTTAGATAAGTTAACTTCATTAGAACTATCAGCAGCCATAATATAAGAAAAACCTCCACGTCTAGTTTTATCAATAATAAGATGTAAACCATTACGTCTACAAAATTCTATAATTTGCCAAGTCCAAAATTGAGCATCAATAAAACTAGGAAAACTATAAATCTTTTTAGCAGTAGCTCCATGTTCAGTAACAATAACAGATGACTCATCTGTACGTTCCATACGAGTATAATTAAGAAAATTATAATGACCACCTGTTATCCAAACATCTTCTATACTTCCATCCGGATTTTGCCAACAAGGAGCAGAAAAACCATTACGTCGTCTATCACATTCTCTACGTCTAAATTGTCTATGAGGAATACTATCAACTTTAAATTGAGTATATTTACCTGTGGCTTGATATGTTCTAGCAGCTTCATTAAAAAGTTCAGTATTAACAAATTTGCCAGGTCTAATATTTAAAAGAAAACCACCACTATCTCCAATTAAAAAGTTATTATGAGGGTCATACCATCCACAATCACTAGCTTTCTTATACTTTTTCTCTTTATCAGGTTCTTCAATGTATTCTAGAAAAGGATATTTACCATCAGCCATAATATTTTATTTAACTAGTAAACAAACAACAAAAGCGATAGCGCAAATAGCACCACCGCTTACCAAATATCTATTCTTACGTTTAATACGTTCAATAGACTTATTTAAATTATCATTTACTTTATTACTATTATCAAGATTACTTTGTAAAGTTTCAACTTCTTTATAAAGAGCATTATATTTAATCTTATGAAGATTAATTATACTATCTTGTTCATTAATAATATCTTTATAAAGTTTAGCTTTAATAATTTTAGTATTAGCAATCTTAATCATATTAATAGGAACAAGAACAGTTGTATCAGTAGTGTTGACTCCCCGTGGAGGATGCACTATATTATCAATCTCACTCTGACACCAACTTCTTGAATAACTCCCAAGAAGCACTATCATTAAGACTAATAACTTTATTTTCAATATTTTTCTCATGTTCTTTTAATTTATAAACTATACTTTCTCTTTCAGTTATAACTAACTGTATAGAATCAATCCGAATATGATTAATAGCGGTGTCACTTTTATTATATGAATTGGCTTCTACACTAAAACGACTTATTGATAAATACAAAGTTAAACACAAATTGATAATCGCTATTATAAATATCGCTATCAGCATCTTCTTCATAATTCTATACAGTATTAAGTTAATCTTTTATTTCTATAAGTTTATTAAGTAAATCAAGATTCCATCTACCAGTTTCTTTAAGCCCAAGAACTCTTTGAGCCATCTTAATAGCAGCAACTTGACCACAATTTACATTAGTATCAAATAATTGTTCAGCAACTCTTTGACTATTAAAATCATCAAGTTCAAATACATCCCAATAACCTATTTTATATTTTTGCCAAACAAGTTTTTGAAGTTGAACATCATTATCAAGTTTAGACTTAAATTCTTTACTACCAACAGTATAGTGTTTCTTATAAGAATCAATCATAGTCCAACCTTGCCAAGTAGGATTATATTTACGACTAATACCTCTATAAGTTTCACCACCAGCATCATCTTTATCGTTTACATAACCACCTTCTTTTATAGATAGTTTTTTAAAAGCATCTCCAAAGTAAGCCATAATTTAATTTATATAAGTATTATTACTATATTATTCTTCAAGAGTTCTACGAATCCAACCTCTAAGATATTTGATATTATTTCCTTTTCCTGCAATATCATTATAATATCTAATACGTTCAAGTTTATATTTAGCTACAAAATAATCAGCACTAATTGTAGTATCAGATTTATAAGCGTTAAGAGAATCTTGAGTTCTACGAAGTAATTCTTTAGTTAGAACTAATTCATTAACAGCAGTAGAATCAGTAACAGGAATATAACGAATTTCAGGAACAGGAGTAATACGTTTAGCACATCCGCTAGATAAACAAATAGCAAATATAACTAAAACAATAAAACCAATAATTACTCCAATTAAATTGTCTTTATTTAATTTCATATAGCAAGTTTAAATTGAGTTTGAACACCACTAGCTTTAATTTGTAATTCTCTATCTTTAAGAACTTTATTAATATCATCACGTAGATAATTCATAGTAAAGAATTTAGTAGTTTCAATAGGATTTTCTTTAATATGATAAAGACCATCAGAAAATCTTTTTGGCATACCATATTCATTAAGTTCAAAATCACTATCAATATGACATAACCAAATACCTTTAATAGTTAAACCAAGTATATATTCAACAGCAAAAGCATACATACTAAGTTGAAGATTATATATAGCACCATTACAATTAGGAAGATGATTAAGAGGAGCTAAAAGTCGTTCATCTTTATCAACCCAAACATTAGTTTGTTGTGCAGGTTTAACTGTTTTATCTTTCTTATAATATCCACTACTAAATCTTAATCCACCACGATTTGTTTTCCAATCACCTACAACAGCACAATTAGTATCTTCATTAACTAGAAGAATATCAATAGTTCCACTAATTAACCAATCTATAAGAAACATACCAATTTCACTATAAATCTTATATCCTCTTTCAGTGTACATTTTAAACGCATCATAAATAAGAGGATAACGATTATTTGTAAGTTCAATAAAATCTTTAAGATTAAGAAGTTTATAATTAGCACCAAAATTTGGAATATCAGCAATAGTAACCATTACACCATCTTCACGCTTATCAAGATAATTAATAGCTTGTTGAAACATAGATGCTCCTTTAACACCATCTTCAAGACCATTATGAGTATTAGTTCCACGTTCACAAGCTTCTTTAGTAATAGTTGACCATTGTTCCTCCAGTTTCTTTTCGCTTATTCCTAGTTCTTTAGACTTCTTTCTCAACCAATAGTTCTTATCGAACTTTGGAGCATAATTATGAAGGATAGTAGTAGTTGAAATATAATCATTACCTAGACTATCATTATATTTATGTTCTTCTTCATGAAAAATAAGTCTAATATCATTATATCTTTTATCTCTAAGTTCCATATTATTAATACCATTAAGTTCAACACTAGTTTGGACCCGCTTCGGCACTACGTGCCTACGCTAGACTCCCCGTGGAGGATGAAGTGGATTAGCATCAGCTTATTCTTCAATCATACTACTAGTAATTTCAACTCCACCTCTACCAGCAACATTCTCTTGTTCATACAGAAGATTTTCTTCAGCTACATTAAGAGCTTTAATCGTGTTTGGAAACTGATTAGCTAAATCATTAATTTGTTTCATATAACCAATAACAACTGGAACATCTTCTAGACTAGCACCATCAGATAACTTGTCATTCAACAATTCATTTAATTTGCTAGCAGCTAGAGCAACATTATGAATACCACGCTTAATATTAAGTACAGCTTCCATACCTGCACCAGCTTTTTGATTATAATATCTTTTAATAAGTTTCCAAACAAGAATATCAGGTTGATAATTTTTAGGTAAATCAAAATTTTCAATAGCTTTCTTAAGAGCTTCTTTTTCACTAAGACCTTCTTGTAGACATGGGCCTTTAGGGTCACCAAGATAATAAATAACTCCAACTTCTTTAATATACATCTCTTTATTAGGAGATTTATCTCTAGTATAAAGAAGACTAACATCTCTATCAAGAAGTTGTTTAAGTGTAGGAGCTTTTGGCATACCAGTTTCATCTATGGTCAGCATCCAATCCAATTCCAAACCGTTCATATATTTCTTCTACTTCTTCATCAAATTCAATAATTTCAAGTTTACCCATAGCATATAGCCAAAGATTAGCATAAGCAGCACTATGTTTTTTACTTAGTTTAATCCAAGTAGGAAGAAGTTTCTTTTTAAACTTATGTTCAGTTTTAATCTTTTCTTCTTCTTCATAATGTTTTTGCTTTTCTTCTTCCATAACTTTAGCAGTATATTCTTTATACTCTTCTCTAGTCATAGTTTTTCTAGCTTCTTTAAAGTCTTTATAATGACTAATAAGTTTGGAACGATACCAATTCTTTTGAATAGTACCAATATGAGGAATAGCAACACATTTATCTTTTCGTATATTAATACTAGCTTCTTTTTCAAGATTTTCAATAATAGATTTACAAAGTATTCTATCATCACCTTGAAATCCAATATCATCTAATATATTATTTATATCTTTATAGATAAGAATATAATCATCATCAAAATCTTCATGAGAACTAGTATTAGCAATATTAAAACTAGTATCAGTCTTAAAATCCATAATTGAAAGTTTAAGAACTCTTCTTATATTACTACTATAAACGAGAACACAAGTACCTATAATTTTAAATTATACATAAGTAGTTATAAGAAGAGTTCGATTATTTAGACGAAAATGGCTAATTAGCTTTTTCAGCAGAATGATAAACAAAAGGATTAACAGCATTATGTTTATCAGTAATAGCAGCTCTTAAATCATTAATAGCTATAACTTTAAATTCAACAAACCAAACTTTCTGTCCTTTTTTATATCCTTGATTTTGTCCAAAAGTACCAACAGTAATAGAACGAGTTAGTTCAGTATCATTAGTAATATACTTATTAACAAATTGAGGACTAAGAACATTATGTTTAAGATAAAGATGATAACCACGTTCAAGAGTAGAACGGTCAATAATAATCTTATCCATTTGGTTCATACCAATAAGTTCAGCATCTTCTTTACTAATTTTAGCAATAATTGGCATAACCTCAACTGTACTTACTTTATTATTAATAACACCAAACAAACTTTCATTTTGGCAAAGAGCAACAACACAATAATGTTTAGCAACAACTACATTAGTAAGAATAGCGTCAAGTGCTTCACTTGTTATTTCGCTAATGTCAGTAGGTATTTGAATACCAAAATCTTTAAATTTACTTTCAACTTTAATCATAACACTAAATTATTTAGTTTTAATAATACTATCAATACCAATATTTCCAAGTTTAAGTTTACTAGGAACTTTAACTTCTTTTTTATTCCTTTCACCACTATGAAATTCTCTAGTGTATTTAGGTTTAGTTTCACTTTTATCTTTACCCATAACTTAATTGTTTTTAGCAAATGTAAGAGTTTGAATGAATCTACCAAGAGAAAAACTATTTTTAACATTTGTGTCATAGAGGATTATATGATTATAAATATGCAAGTCATACTCCCCGTGGAGGGTGGAGATGAGTTAGACTTAATCATATTAGCATTAATGATATTAATAGAGATAATGATATTGATTATAATATTGATTAACTTGATGTGATTGATACTGATTATATCCATCCTCCACGGGGAGTATAGCGGAGGACGAAAGTCCGGAGCGGGTCACAGCGAATCTATATAATATATCTATATATAATATATCTTTATAGTAATTATAATACATTGATTATCAATAAGTTATAATACATATTATGTATCATGCTGAATACCTAATTCCCCATCAGTATGCAAATTAAGTGGCAAAAATGACTACCTTTGTGCACGAAAGTTGTTCCATCTATGGAATACATTTCGCTAATTTCCTAGAGTAATATATTTTTATGTTAAACTTAATAATATTATTGTTATGACTTTTAAAGAAGATTTTAAACCTAGTCGAGTTTATAATAAACTTGTTATTGATGCTATTAATAAAGATATAGCTAATGATAGAAGTATTATTATACCTAATACTTTTGATATTGATATTAAAAATAATAATAAAAAATATCTATGTGGTACTGGACGTATGGAATGTTTTGATACAGGTAAAATTATTAAAAGATATTATTCTAATGTTGGTATTAATGCTTGGAGAGAAATAGTTGAATTAAGAAGTATAATTCTTCATGAACTTTTTTATTTTATTAATTATACTATTTGTTTTAATTCTAATGTTGTTAAAATTAGTAAGGATTTATTTGATGCTGTTTGTAGAAATGGAATTAGAAGTGGATGTAATAAACGAGATTTTGCTAATGCTATTGTTACATTAGAAAAACTTAATATTATTCGTAGAACAGATAAACGTAGTATGTTTGAAGTTAATCCTAGAGTTATATTTAAAGGAGATATTAATAAATTTCATGAAATTATTACTAAAGGTAAACTTGATGATTCTAAAATAAAATTAGATGATAATATTAATTATATAGATAGAATAGGACTAGTTAAAGATGATAATTGTATTATAATTAAAAATAAACAAGTATATAAAAGTGAACTTGATTATTTATATGATAATAATGAGAATAATATAGATAAAGCAAATAATGATAATAATGAAACTGAAATAATTGAAGCAGAAGAAGTTGATACTGGTAAAATTGATTGGGATTGGTAATAATAAAGATGACGATAAAAATGAAAACGATGATAAAGATTATAATAATGATGATGAAAAGAGTAAAAGTAATTATAAATATGAGGATGATGATAGCGAATATAAGAATAATAAAGGTAGTGATAATGAGAATGAAAATAGTGTATATTAATGTTTTGATGAGGCTAGTGAGTATAACCCCCGGTCATGTTAAACTTGATTGACTACCCCCGTCAAGTTCTAGGAGAAAGTAAAGTTCTCACTCTCATTATCAACATTAAATATTTTGAGATTATTCATCTCATTACATTACTAACTATTAATACTAATCATTATGAAAACAAACAAACCATTACTGTTAGTTGCTATCATACTGATGATGCCAGCTATCATACTAGCATTGAAAGTAGAACCAACTAGTGATGAACAAATTACCGCTGTTGTATTTGGAATACTATCGGCTATTGTTAGTTATCTTAGTAGAGATTAATCTCTACTAGATGATGTTGCTCATTATCAACATTAAATACTTTGCAGTTGAAACGAAAACAACTGTCAGTAATGCTACTGATTAGCGTAATTAAATACTTAATAGTCATGCCAGACGTTAAAGATTTAGCGCAAGCTGTACAAGGTGGTGCTGCTGCTTCCGAGAATGTTAATGTAGTTGAACCAACTACTAGTGTTAATCAACCTGTTCAACCTACTGTTGATACAGATAACCAAAGTTCTGCGCAAGTGGAAACCATTGATGATGTTGTTAGACGCATCTGTACTGATGGTCATAGTTATGTAATGACTACTGTCATTACTAATATTGATTGTCAAGAACGTACAGGTCGTAATGGCAAGTCTTATCTCAATGCGTTTGTTACTATTGCTAGTCCTGTCAAAGGTGCTCAAAGTATGCCTGATGGTACACATCGAATGGGTATGCTTGGTGCTATTCAGATGCCATTCAATCAGATACTGCTTGTAATGCGCAAAGACAAGTTTTACGGTAGATTTGTCAACTATGTTGGCGAGGCTGCTGAAGCTGGCTTTACTAGTATGTATCTGACTGGTGTTGCTGTCAAAGTTCTTTGCCAGTTTGTACCTGCTGGTGTACAAGACCGTAATCCATTTATTCGTAAAGACAATCTTTACAATATTGTGGATTATGATAGATATGTATATCATATTGTAGGTATCGAACAGCCGGCTGACCCTGTTCTTGTTGGTGCATATAATGTACTTATCAAGCAGATTATGGAGGACGTTCGTGCAGCCATTGCTGCCAAGCGTGAGGCTAAAGCTAAAGCGGCTAGTTTTGTTGCTACTGCAATGAGTGATGACGATATGCCGTTCTAATGAACATGGTGCTACTGACCTTCGGGTTGGTAGCACTGATGTTATCAACAATAGTTTTGCTGATGCTGTTGCTAGTGTTCAACCTTAAAATGCTCATTATCAACATTAAATAGATTGCAGCAAACGAACTTAACAGTCTGATAAGACTTGTCAATCAAGACCTAGCTGCAAGTTCTGATAAGTCTTATCCTAATATTAAACATCATGAAAGTACATCGTATTATTACTACTATTGAAGTTGAGAATGATAATTCTATTACTTCTGTTGAACTTATTAAACTTTATCCTACTAATACTGATATTCCTCTTGCTATTACCAATATTACTAGTAATGGTAATGCTGATAATATAGCAAAAGTATATGATAGTGTTAATAAGAGCAGACTTGGTATTGCTGGTAAATTAAAAAGTATCGCTCGTATTATTGATAATAGTCTTGATAGCCATGTTTATAATGTAGTTGCTGATGATAATTCTACTAATGAAATTAATGATGATTTACTCCTATAACATTTTGTTATACTGATATTGGTCATGGAGATTTACTCTCATAACAAAAAGTTATAGAGGTGAAATTAGAGGTGACGAGAGGTATTGAATGTGGAGAAAGAGGATATGGAGATGAAAGTGGACATTGTAGAGTTTGTGGAGAATGAGATGATGGAGTTGGATGTGGTTCAAATATGGTCAAATTGAGGTTGAATGTGGAGATGGATGTGATTGTGGTAGTGGTGAATGTGGAAATGAGGGTGGAGATGGTCATGCTAAAGGAACTAGTCCTGCTGGTATTCCTTTAAATACCAAACATCCTCCTCTTCATCCTATTCCTAATCAATCTAAACCTATTGTTCCACTTCTCTCATTCTCGTTCATTATAACCTTTAGTTATATCTTCATAACCATTAGTTATAACCTCTAGTTATATCATCGTTGTTAGTATTAGTTCCAACTTCTTCTCTTTCTCTCTTATAACTTCTCGTTATACTCTTATAACCTTTAGTTATAACTATTTCATCTCTATCATCTCTAGTTATATTACTATCAGTTTCAGTCATATTCGTCATGACTATCTCTATCAGTTTCAGTTCTAGCTCTACCACGTCTATCGTCATGACTATTAGTCATACAATCGTCATTAAGACTAGTCCTAACAGTATTATCAAATCTAATAAGACTATTAGTCATAATGACCAATAGCATTAGTTCTAGCTAATAATAGCACTATTAATACTATCAGTATTATAATGACTATTAATACTAGTCATGCTAATATTACTGGTGGTATTACTAATGATATTCTTAATATTCTTGATATTACTGATTCTCTTTATACTAATGATACTCTTGATACTATTGATATTTATTATACTCGTGGTAAGTTAATTCCTATTGCTATAATGATTTTAGTTATTTTAATATAGCTATTGATTATTAGTTAGAATTATAGTATAAATAAATTATAATATATTTGGAGTATTATATTTAATTATTATATTTGTCGTATTGTTCAGTAGAGTAATATTGCTACTGATAATAATATTAATCTTAAACTTATAAGTGTTATGGTAAATTTTGATAATGTTACTAGTAATGTTCAATCTAAGCCTAGAAAGAAAACTATGGCTGAAAGTTTAGAAGAAGCTAAACAAGAAGGTAAACTTGTTGTTCCTGAAGAAGATACACAAGTTAATGCTGTTGTTAGTAGTGAAACTATTCAGACTAAGAATAAAGCTAGGAAGAAGAAACAAAGTAAAGTTCGTAAACAGGAAGAACAAACTACTGTTGTTAGTCAAGCTAATGAAGATAATGATTTTAAAGATGCTAAGACTGATAAACGTGGTGTTCCTGTTGGAATTAATGTTCCTCAACATATTCTTGATGTAGTTTGTATTGTTAAATTCAATGCTGCATTTAGGCGTCATACTTCTCTTAATATTCTTCATACTCTTGAAGATGATGGAAGAATATATAACTCTAAAGGTGCTTATGTTGACTTCTTATGGAATAAGTTTAGAATTACTGCTGATGGTGGACTTCGTAGAGAATATAGATATACAGATGATTTATTCATTGATGCTTTAGTTAAAGCTCATGCTGATGTTGCTAGTGATAGTCAGCGAGTTATTGGTATTATGATTGATACTGAAACTGAACTTCATAAAAAGAATAAAGATTCTGAAGCTAACTAAGTTTGTAGTATAGACTCCCCGTAGAGGATGGATAGTGCTGTTGAGCTTATTAAAGCTAATTCTCATTTGCTTGTCATTTTCTACATTTTCTTGCCATTTTGTTTATTGGGTTTGTTATAGTTAACTAGTTGATGATAATCATCCTCTACTCGGAGTTTATTTTATATATAAAGATATGGAAAGAACTGATATTTATTTTGTTGAAGATGATACATATTTCAATAATAATGTTGAAGGTGTTGAAATTCATGCAGAATGTCTAAGTCAAGATTTTGACGATATTGCTTGGGAACCAATAGTTGATGATAGTCCTATTGTTGACCCTGAAAATGATGTTTTTGGTTATTATGATTAAATAAATAAAATTATGGAAAATATTAATATTAAAGTTATTCTTGATGAAGTTTTTGGTAAATCTTGTAATACATCTAATAATATTGCTTGTGATACCTGTAAATATAAAGAAGATTGTAATCTTCTTAATAAATTCATTAATGATATTAAAGATAAAGGTTTATCTCCAGACCAATATGTTAGAGGTTTAGCTTTATTTGTATATGTTCTTAAAGAACAAAAATATATTAATGATTTTGGTAAAACTCAAGAAGATATTATTAAACTTGCTACTGAAAATGGATTTGAACTTGATTGGCTTATTAATCGTTGGGATAGTATAATTGAAGATAAAGATACTCTTAAACCTATTCTTGCTGTTTTTCCTAAATATGCTAAAGATATGATTATTAATATTGTTAACGCTAATACTGAAATTAATCATTTGATTGCTCAACATATTATTAATACTTCTAATGCAGAATATAAGGAAATGATTAAAATGGTTAATCAATCTGTTGATAATAATAAACAAGAGAATAAGTTTAAGAATGTTAGTGATGATGAAATTTATGCTGAACTTAAACGTAGAAAAGCAGACAAATCTGTTAAATAATCCCACATAAGTTTTTGATTGTATTTCTAATACTACTGTCTGTGAAGATGGTAGTATTATTTCACTTGCTGATGATGGAGGAATTGAACTCCGAAACTATGATATTGTTATTATCCGTTTTAATTTCTAAAATTGTAACTTTTGTAATAGTACGGTCTGTGAAGATAGTGCTATTAATATTTATCATAGTCCAAGTGTTATATGTCATATTTGATTTGGTGTTAATAATGTTATTATTGATTGTGAAATTAGTAATAATGATGTCTGTGTCAAACATTTCGTTTTATATGATTTCGTATTTGTAGGTTTGCCTAGTATTGTCTGTGAAGATAGTGCTAGGCTTTTTAGTATGTATATTATTAACTTTAAATATATAATTAAAATGGATAATTATGATTCTTTTATTTTTGATGGTCTATTAGATAGATACATTGAAGAACAAGCTAAGTTTAAAAAAGGACAAGTAGTTTATATGGAATATACTTATCAATATCATAATCAAACTAAGCTTGGTGTTTGTGTTGGTATTATAACCGAAGTTGGAATTACTAAAATCGAACGTACAGTAGGTAATAATAAATATATTAATTATCTTATTGTATATACTGTAACTCATGCTAAAGGTGTTAGTCGTTGTGTTAGTGAATGTAAACTTGGTTCTGTATCTGAACATATTCTTAAAGAACGTCTTAAACGTGATGGTAAGAATAATGAACAGAATAATGAGCCTGCTACAAATGACTAGCTATTTACGCTCATGGTACATTCACAGATACGGTTCTTTTGCTCTCTGTTGAATTTTCATATATAATTTGATTAATCCATCACGATTAATATTGAGTTCAATACAGGGCAAAAGAACTAGCTAATAAATGTTAAACTAAAAATTTAATACAGTTTTGTTATGAATTATGTTGCTTATAAACAAATTGATGGTACTATTACATCTGGATTTAAAGTTAAACTTTATGATATTGTTACTTTGAATACTGGTTATTGGAAAGATAAACTTGCTATTGTTCTATATATTAATGAAGATAAAAAACAAATTAAAGTTCGCATTATTGAATGTGGTATGAACTTAACTCTTAAAGTTAAAGATGTTCAATTTGTTAATCATAATAATAGAACTGCTGCTTGTTCTTATATTGATTTATGTAATAAACTATCTAAAGCCTTTCGTGATAAATATACTGATAAACAGTATATAAAAGATAATTGGTTTACTGATAAGTTTATTATTAACGATATAACTGCTGATACTATTGCTAAAGGTATTGGTCAATATATTACTAATACTGATAGTGATAGATATTCTGTTAGTGCTATTATGTGGCTTAGTGATATTAAAGATTATATAGATGCTTTGCTTAAATATGGTGATTTTGATTTTGTTGCTAAGGCATTTAAAATCTATAATATTACTGATACTAGATTTGAACTAATTCGTAAACTTTATCATTATTTCTATGATTGAAAATGTTTCTCATTTTATACTTGGTATGATATTTGGTTTATCTGTATATCTTTTTATAAGAATTAGCATTGTTAGTAAAAAACTAGATAGACTTATTAGAGATATTAATGATACTCAAAATTGGATTAGAAAGATTCAAATTGATATTTGCGATATTAATAAACAATGGGAAGTTAAAAGAGATAGAGATAGAAATAGACTAGATAGAATTGAAGATAGGATTGGTAAACTTGCTAGTGATTTTAATGATATTATTAGAAAGAAAGTTTAATGACTAGCTTGCTTCCATCCTCTACGGGGGGTCGCCACGGAGCGTAGCGTAGTGGCTCTACTAATATAACTATTATTGAACTTATTATAGTTTTAACTATTAAATATAATTGTTTTATTAATCTTTAAAAATGTAAAGTACTTATGAAAAAGTATGATGAAGTTTCTGTTGTTCGTCAACTTAATAATGTTGGCGCTGTTATTGGAATCAATCCTGCTAGTAAAGTTATTAAAGTAGCTAAGAATAGTTCTATTGGTAATGGAACTAGTGGTAAGATTGATTTTCTTTCTCATTATTGTGGTTATCATGTTGAGATTGTTGATGTTATTCAACAACAAAAAGAACGTGATGAAGAGATTGCTGCTAAGAAAGCTGCTAAAAAGGCTGCTCATAAAGCTAAGTTTGCAGAAGATAATACTTTTAAAGGTATTACTCGTGCTGTTGATAAACGTATGCGTACTATTAAAAGAAAGTAGTATGTTATGGTTAGCTTTAAATTCTCATTTGGAGTTGTAGGTAAATCCAAAGAGAAAGGAATAGTCAATAAATATATTATTATAGTTGCCAAATGTGAAGGTATTATTAGATATATTGATGGTACTTATAAAGTAGAATACAATGGCAAACTATATAGCATTACAGGTGAAAGTTACAGAACTAAAGGAAAGAAAGTTGTTTATGCTCGTCGATTAGATGAATATAATCATAGAATTAAAATTATAAGAGATAGTGAAAATAGAAAAACTGTTGATACTAGATTTTATATTCCTTTTGCTGCTGGACTTATAGCTAAAGGTAAAATTGTTAAAATGCCTTTTGCTAAGGAATTGTTTCATATTACTACATGTTATAATCGTGGTGATAGTGAATCTACTATTTTAGCTTTTCAAGAATGGAAAGAATATGAAGATAAAGTTAAAAATAATCTTATTGATGTAAACAACGAATTGTAATGATTGGTAATCTTAATATTGCAAATAGTAATAGAAAAGATACTAATATTAAGTTTACTAAAGACCAAGAAATAGCTGTGCATAAACTTATTGAGTTTCTTGCACAGCCTTGGGATGATAAGAAATATATTAATGCTCTTTGTGGTGCTGGAGGTACAGGTAAGACATTTGTTATTAAATATGTTATTAATAATTGCAAATGGTCTGGTGGTGTTATAGGTTGTGCTGCTCCTACACATAAAGCTTGTAGAGTTCTTAGTAATTCTATTGGTGGAAAAGAAGTTAATACTATTCAATCATTATTTGGTTTTAGACTTGATGTTAATATTGAAAATTTTGACCCTGAAAATCCTGCCTTTAATCCTATTGGAAAAGATAAACTAGATGGTCTTAGAGTTTTAATTATTGATGAAGCTTCTATGCTTAATGCTAAACTTGTTAAGTATATTAGTAATAAATGTGAGAAACTTCAGATTAAAGTTATAATGCTTGGTGATTCTAGTCAGCTTCCTCCTGTTAATGAGAAAACTAGTCAAGCTTTTCTTATTGCTAGTAATACTTATTATCTTAAAGAAGTTGTACGACAAGGAGATAATAATCCTATTAGTAAACTTCTTAAACTTCTTCGAGAAGATATAGATAGTAAGAATGGATGGAGATTTCTTGATTATATATCTAAAAATAGACAAGATTATAATGAGGAAACTAAAGGATTTTATGTTTGCGGTCAAACTGAATTTTCTGATTTAATTGATACTTGTTTCAATGATGAAGAGTATACTAAAAATATTGATTTGTATCGTATTATAGCTTATACTAATAGTCGTGTTGCACAATGGAATAACCATGTAAGACATATGATTATTCAAGATGCTGATAAAAGTCTTATTACTCGTAATGATTTAATAATGAGTTATACTACTGTTGTTAATGTTTTTAATGATATTATTATAAACAATAGTGAAGAATATATTGTTAAAGATATTGTTGATACAATTGATAATAATTATGAGTTTAAAGGATTTCTTATTAAGTTTCAAGCTATTTATGGTGGTGCTATAACTCAACCTTTATTTGTTATTGACCATTATGATAACTATACATTTCAAATGTATTATAAGAAGTTGACTAGTCTTATTGATGATGCTAAAAAAGCTAGTAGTTCTGCACGTGGAAGTAAATGGAAACAGTATTTTGATTTTAAACGTAAATATCTTATCGCTTCTAATATTACGAATAGTAATGGTAAGATTTTATTTAGTAGAGATTTAGATTATGGCTTTGCAATTACTTCTCATAGAGCACAAGGTTCTACTTATAAAAATGTATTTGTAGATATTAATGATATGATTTATGATAAATATGGTCATCCTTATACTAATAGAGATGAAATGCTTCGTAGATTGTATGTTGCTTGTTCTCGTGCTAGTAATCAATTAGTATTATCTTATGGCAAGTAAAACTGTTGACGAATATCCTGATTGTGAACGATGTCCAAATCGTATATTTAATACAGGTAAATATATACAAGGTGGTAGAGGAAGTATTCATGGAGATATTGTTTTCCTATTTCCTAGAGGTGATAGAAATTATTGTGAAGGTTATCAATTATTTACTGATATTGGTAATCTTTATGATGAATATTCTGGACGTAATAACATTGAAGATGTATATATGACTTATAGTATTAAATGTGCTTGTTCTAATAATTATAATACATATCTTACTGCTATTGATAAATGTCGTAATATTCTATGGAAAGAATTAGCTAGAATTAATTATAAGTATCTATTTATATTTGGTGATGCTTATCTTAGTATTAGTAATAATCATATTCCTAGATTTATGGCTACTGGCGGTAAGTATATATTTAATAATTATTCGCCTCTTGTTAAATTTAAAGATGATAATCTTTATCATATATTTAAACAGCGTTTTGCTGATGATGTTAATTGGGTTACTAAAAATAGAAATAATTATGGTATAGTATAAATGATTAATTGTATAGCTTATGATGTTGAAGTTTTAAGAAATTTCTTTTCTATTACTTTTGTTAGTATTAATAGTTATCTTAAAGTTTTTAAAGATTGTGTTAATGCTGATGGAAAAGCTATTCCTTTAGTTCAAAAACTATCTGTTGAAGAAATTAAAGCTCGTCTTGAAACTGTTGAAAAACATAGTTTTCATATAACAGATAAAGATGATAGTCAATTACTTTCTATGATAGGTTATATTAATAAAACTAGATGTTATAAGGATTCTAATGGAAATATTATTCGTACTGACTTGTATGGATTTAATAATTTCAATTATGATAATCTTATGGTTGCAGCTTTACTTAGTTTTTATATGCGTACGAATAGTACGAAAGAACTTATTAATAAGTTATATGAAACTAGTAAAACTATTATTTCTAGTCAAGATGATAAAGATAAATTTAGAACTGATTTTTATCTTAATAGTCTTAGAAAATATAAACTACCATTTACAGGTGTTGATGTAATGCGTATATTTGCTCTTAATAAAGCAAGTGTAGTTGTAGATAGTAAAACAGGTGAACGTAAACCTGTTCCTAAAGGTTTAAAACAAACTTCAATTAATCTTCAATGGTATGAACTTCTAGAATATGAACTTCCTGATATTAATGAAGAAGAAGCTGAATTATATAATGAAATTCCTAGTCTTAAAGGAATGAATGTTAAACAGCTTAATAAGCTAGTAGATAAATGGGATAGATTTATTCTTGATGAATATATTGAACCTATGATGTATTATAATCTTAATGATGTTTTCATTGTAGCTGAAATAGTTCGTCTTTATCCAGAAGAAATTAAATCTCGTTATGCTATTAGTAAAGCATATGATGTTGATGTTCTTAATTCTAGTCGTAGTAAAACTGCTGATATTCTTTTTGAGAAATTTTATAGTAAATTTAGTGGTCTTGCTCCTGAACAATGGAAAGGTAAGAAAACTGAAAGAACTGCTATGAGTTTTAAAAAAGTTATTTTTCCTTTTATTAAGTTTAAAACTAAAGAACTTCAAGATTTACTTGATAAACTTTATAAAACTACAATTTATAGAGTTAATAAAGATGCTTTTAGTGAGAACGTTAAAATTGGAGATATAACTTATACTCTTGCAACTGGAGGTTTACATAGTCAAGATGTTCCTATGGAGTTATATTCTACTACTTCTTATGGTGATTATCCTATTCCATCCTCCACGGGGGGTAAACCTTTTACCATTTATCATTTTGATGTTGCTAGTTTTTATCCTAGTATAATAGGTGTTCATAAAGTTGCTCCTTCTCATATTGATACAAATGCTTTTTGTAATTTAATTAGTTGGATGAAACAAAAACGTGTTGATGTGAAACATAGTGAAGAAGAATATATAGATGGTATTGCTAAAGATATTCTTGCTTTAGTTCTAAAGATTGTTATAAATAGTATTTATGGTAAACTTGGATTTGAAAAAGGAGATTTATATGACCGTCTTGCTGTTCTTAAAGTTACTGTTAATGGACAACTTATGCTTCTTATGTTATGCGAGGCTCTTGAACTAGATAATATTCATATTATTAGTGCTAATACCGATGGTATTATGGTTAAAGTTTATATTGACCAAGAAGATAAATTTAAAGAAATTACTACTTGGTGGCAAGATATTACTGGTATGCAAGCTGATAGCGATGTTGTTCATAGTCTTATAGCTCGTGATGTTAATAATTATATTACTCAATTTAGGTCTAAAGGTAAGCTTAAAATTGAATCTAAAGGTGCTCTTAATCCTATGATGTATTCTCTAGATTTAACTAAAGGTTATTCTATGCCTATTGTTGCTCAAGCTATTGAAAACTATTTTCTTAAGAATAAACCTGTAATGGATACTCTTCAAGAAGCAACTAATATTCTTGACTTTTGTCTTACTCAAAATGTTGGTAGACAATTTCATGTAGAAGAAACTAAGATTGAAAATGGACAAGTTACTCATGTTATTTGTCAAAGATATGTTAGGTTTTATGTTTCTAATAGAGGTTATATTATTGAGAAAGTTCATAATGATAATGGTTCTCGTAGTAGAATGGCAGCTGGTTCTGTTGTAACAGTTATTAATAGTCTTGATGATAAAGATATTTCTCTTAGAGATATTAATTTTAAATTTTATTATCAAGAAGCTATGAAGATTATTAATCCTATTAAACTTAAAATTTCTCCTAAAGGTAAAGGTAAAAGTAAAATTAAAAAATATAGTGGTATGTATAATCCTATTTTTAATGAAGATGATTTTGGATGAGAAATATAGTTGAAGAAACTTATGATAGACTAATTAATAAATGGAGTTCTAAAGAATATAAAGGTATTGGAACTATTAATTGTGTTCCGCCTGTTGATTATTGTGAAATTATAAGTAGAATTATTAGTCTTATGAGAAATAAGAATGATAATATTAAAATACTTATTGTTACAGATAATTGGAAAAGAAGAACTGAAATTGTTGATAGTCTTAAAAATCATAATATAAATATAGATACTATTAATATTCTTACTCATACTTATGTTAATAGTAGATATAATTATAATTATGATATTTCTATTGTTGTTGGAGTTAACGAATGGAATTTATCTTGTAATACAGTTTTTAATCATGCTAGATTTAAACTTATGATTTTAACTGAAAAAACTATTGATACTTCTACGTTAACTAAGATTTATAATAATATTCCACCTATTAATAATATTCTAAATTCTAGTGGTATGCGAGCTATACTCCCCGTAGAGGAACACAGAGAGCAGATTTTATTTACTAGTCAAGAAGATATTACTAATTACGATAAATATACTGAATTTATTACTCAGACTATTCAAGTATTTGGTAATCTTGATAATATTAAATGTGCTCGAAATGGTACTCAAGATGGACGTAGTGCTATTCAATATATTACAGAAATAGCTGAATATAATGGATGGAGTGCTGATATGGATATGACTAATCCTTTTAGTAAACAAATTGATGAATGTTATAATCCTCTTGTTCTTGCTGAACGAGTTAAGACTTTTTATAATATTGTTCGTGAACGTATGCTTATATGTTCTGATAATGTTTGTAAGCTAGAAAGAATAGTTGAAATTATTAAAGATAATCCTTACAAACGATTTCTTATTATTAGCAAGAGAGGTGAATATGCTGCTACTGTAACTAAATATATTAATGATAAATTAGGTGAAATTTGTGGTGATTATCATGATAAAATTGAGGATAAAGTTCTAGTTGATGATAATGGTATTCCTGTTTTGTACAAGTCTGGAAACAAGAAAGGACAGCCAAGAATAATCAAATCACAGGCTATTTCCACGCTGAATTTGAAGTCTTTTAATGATGGCTTATTAAGAGTATTATCTATAAAAAATAATTCAACTGACAGCCTAGAAACAAGCGTAGACGAATGGATTTTAACCTCACCTTTATGTGATACCATAGATGAACTTATTTATCGTTATAATAATGTTAATTGTAGTCAATCAAAACTTAAAGTACATAAACTTTATATAGCTGGTACTATTGAGGAAGCAAGTTTAAAAAAGGAAAAGGTATCAGTTAACCATGAAGTTATACAGAATGTTAATTCTGATATTAGTGCTCAAAATTTTGATGATATTGTTTGCTAGTATAAATATAATAGTTACATTTGTTGTGTAATCAAAATCGCTCTTTGATAGAATGGACGAAGATAAAGAAGTTAAAGTTAATGATACTGCTGTTGCTGTTAGTAATAGTGGTATTGAAAAACAACATGGTGTTCAACATTCTGTTGCTCCATATCAGCTTAATTATATGAGTGAAGCTGAAATTGCAAGTCTTGAAGTATTTATCAAACGTGTTATGCGTAGTGATAAATGTGGTATTAAGTCTGTTGAAGATGGTCTTGCTATTGCAATGAGAGCTAAAGACCTTAGACTTCCATTTTCTACTTGCATTGAACATATTCATGTAGTTCAAGGTAAAACAGGTGTTGATGTTCACATTATTAAGGCATTACTTGTCAAAGGCAGCGTGAGTTGGGAAAAAGTAGATAATTATCGCGCTCTGTACGAATATACAGATGGCTTTAATGCTTATGATGAAGATAAACTTCCATCTGACTGTATTAAGTGTCTTACTCCCAAAGAGGCACAAACTAAAAATGCAGAAGATAAAGACCATGAACATATATATGTTTATCCTGTTAAATACTATAAAGATTATAATGGTAATGTATATAAGGAATATCAACTTAATGGTAAGTTTGAAATAGCTACTAATACTGCTGAAGCTAAACAAATTGCTTCTACTGGTAAAGTTCCTGTTTATAGAATACCTGCTGTTCCTATTGATTATATTACTAGTTATCGTTTTTATCGTAAAATTGGAGAACGTAATATGGTTGCTACTGGTGAGTTTACTTATAAAGATGCTATTGTTGCTGGATGTTTTGAAAAAGATACTTATAAGAAATATCCTAAAATAATGATAAGTCATAGAGCATTTGTTTATGGTGCTCGTGAAATTGCTAATGATTTAATTATGGGCTGTCTTAGCACAGAAGAATTAAAGACTATGCAAGGTATTGATTTAAGTAATGAAGATATTATTGACATTACTGAAATTCAATAACATAAACAAACTAGAGAAATTATTATTAAACAAAACAGTCGTATGACTGATATTATTCACTTTTTAAATAATTATAATTATGAAAGATTTTAAGAAAGGTTTGAGTTTTGGTATGGGTATTGTTAATGCTGGTCAAAGAGCAGTTAGTGAAGAACCTGAATTAGTAGTTGTTTCTACTCCCGGTAGTTTTCGTATGACTGCCCAAGTTTCTAAAGCTCTCGGCATTGCTCATGGTGAATATGTAATGTTCATTAATAACTGTGCAAATATTGATAATGCTATTATCAATAAAGTACCCGAAGTTGTTGCTTTCTGTGAAGAACAAGGTTTGGATATTGAATCTCCCGAAGCTGCTATGGCTGTTCATGCTGAATTTGATATTTGGGCTTTGGCTAAAGGTATTGCTGAATTAGACAAGAATGGTAATCCTTGCACTACTCGTGTTCGTATGACTAAAAATGATAAGATTAAGTATGTTAATACTTATTTCCAAGAAACTCTTGAAGGTGCTTTATCTTCTTCTAATGAAGAACTTAAAGCTGCTCTTGGTCGTGAAGGTATTACCGAAGATGAACAGAAAGAACTTTTGGTTAGCTGTATTCAAGGTGATGAAGTTGTTAAAGTTAAAGGTTCTAAATGTGCTAATACTGCTGCTTTGTCTGGTATTGGTGTAACTCTTAACTTTACTGATTCTAATGTTTGGAAACAGTTAAAATCTAATATGACTGATGAAGAAGCTACTTCTAAGAATCGTGTTTATACAGTAGATATTGACAACTTGCAAGAAGCTGTTGTTAATAACGGTCATAAAGATATTGTTGTTAAGATTGCAATGCTTACCGAATATAAAGATGAAGAACCTGTTCGTATCGGTAAGAAAGCTGAAAAAGAAGAAACTGCTGAATAATCAAATCTTCGTCCTAGAAATATAGTATCTTGAACATAGAGCTGCATTGTTAGTATTGCTAATAGTGCAGCTCTTATTTTATCTAATAATTCTTTTAATTACTTTAATTATGTCGACAGAAAAAGAAATTAAGAATGAAGCTACTGTTGTAGCAAGTACTGAACAAACTGCTAATGCAGAAGTACAAACTCCTAAAAAACGTAGAGGTAGAGGTATTAATAATGATTTACGTGATGTAACTCGTAAAAAGTTTGATGAACGTACTGATTGTAATAAAGCTAATGGCTTATTTATTGGTCATCTTGAAGATGTTAAAGTTGATTGGGCTACATTGAAAGATGATGTTCAAGGTATGCATTCGTTTGCTGGTATGAGTATTCCTTATCTTACATTTACTTTTGCTAGTAATCATGAAAATATCAATGAACGTCGTTATGTAACTCAACGCCTTCTTCCTGCTGAAAGTAATGTTGAAACTATTCCCGGTGGTAAAGGTGCTTGGAAAGTTGATAACATTTTCCGCTTTATGAAACATATATATAATGTATTTGTTCTTAAAGGTCGTGATTTAACAGAAGAAGAAATTGATGCTCTTACTTTGCCTTTTGAAGATTTTGATGAAAATATGCAGTATGTACCTGTTGAAGCTGAAGAAGTTATAGCTGGTTATAAAAATGTGTTTGAAAATTATGTTAAGTTACTTAATAATAATGGTAAACCTGTTTATAATGATGCTAAAGGTAAACCTATTACTATTTGGATGAAGCTTCTTCGTTTCGTTAAGAATGATGGTAAATGGCGTGCTGTTGTTGGAAGTAAATCTTCATTTGGTGATTTAGGATTTCCTGCATTTATCAATGATGGAGTTATTGAACTTTATAAAGAACAATCTGCTCCTAGTTTGCATATTGACCCTTATAAAGAAAGTATTGTTTATCAAAAATCTGCCGAACAAGCTAAACAGCCAAATGTTGCTATGCCTGGTGTTGGTGTAATGCCTGGTGTTCAAACTGCTGCTCCTATAAATCCTGTTAGTGGATTTAATGGCGGTGGAGATTTTAGTCCATTTGGTGGTGGTAATGATGCTGCTGGTGCTTTTGTTAATCCAACAGAAGATTTGCCATTTTAAAAAATTAAAGTTAGTTAAATAGTTGTATGTAAGAGGATTGGGTACTATTTTAGTACCTAGTCCTCTTTTTTTATATGTTCACGATAAAGGTCAAATTAGAAATATTATGAAAAGAAATATTAGTAATACTATTTTAACTAAAGATTATATTTTCTCTAAAGTTAGTCAAATTACTATTTTTAGTACTTATACTGGAATTAGTGTTGAAGATATACAACATTGTATAGATACAGGAGAATTTATATCTAGTCCTTTTCGTGAAGATACTCATCCTAGTTTTGGTTTTAGATATGATAATAGGAATAAACTTAAAGGAAGAGATTTTGCTGGATATTGGTGGGGAGATTGTATAGATGCTGCTGCAACTGTACTCTCTGAAATTGTTCATAAGCAAATTGATATTTCTATTAAAAGTCAATTTCTATTTGTTCTTAAACATATTGCTTATACTTTTAGAAATATTATTTATGGACAAGATAAAGACGAAAACAACGATTATAATATTACTAGGGCTATTAGTAATGTACGTAATCATAAACCTATTATTGAACTTGTTACTCGTCCGTGGAATAATTTAGATGCTAAGTATTGGGGACAATTTGGTGTTAATCTTAATTTTCTTAATACTCATTTTGTTTATCCTGTTGACCAATTTTATATTAATCGTTCTACTAATCCTATTCCTAAATATTTTTATGATAAAGATAAAACGGATTTATGTTATGGTTACGTTCTTGGGCAAGATAAAAGAGGAATAGTTAACGTTAAACTGTATTTTCCTAATAGAAATAAGAAAACTGAAGTTAAATTTATAACTAATAGTAATACTATTGAAGGAGTTATTAATCTTGAATTAGATAATTATGACGTTATTATTATAACTAAATCTACTAAAGATAGATTAAGTCTTGAATGTTATCTAAAGAGTATTAATCATTCCATCCTCTACGGGGGGTCTACTCTTGAATCTAAAACTATTGGTGTTGTGAATATTCCACATGAAACTTATAAACTTCGTCAAATTGAATATGATTGGCTTCGTAGTAAACTTAATCGGAATGGTTTTCTTATTAGCCTTATGGATAATGATAGAACTGGTCTTATGGAAGCTGTGATTCTTAAGAATGATTATGATATTATACCTATTATTATTCCTAAAGAACTTGGCGTTAAAGATTTTGCCGAATTGAGAAGTAGTTATTCTACAAATGTTATTAATGAATTAACTCAACAAGTTGTTAAATATATAGAAGATAATTATGGAGAAGAAACTGAATTTACTTGGGATACGGAAGAAAGTAATACTTTGCCATACTAAAAGTTTAGCTGGTGTTACATATACTGTTATGCGTCCAATTACTGAAGAAGATGAACAAAATCTTGATAAATGGGAATGTATTAATATAGATGGTAAACGTATTGATAAAAAAGATATTTATTGTTATGGAGAAATTAATCTATCTTCTAATGATGACGTTGAATATATCAAAAAGTTTAGCTTACTTGATACTGATAATGGTGGAACTATTCATAGTAATTTTAATTATCAAGAAGGTTATGCTCTTGTTGAAGGAATAGCTAAAACTTATCCTACATTTGATATTGTTGAATGGTTTAAATATAATCATTGTCTTATAGGTAAACCAACTCGTATTATTATTTATAAATGTAAGAAAGAAAATCTATGATAATAAAAGGATATGAAGAAAAGCTAGATGATAGAGATATTAGATATATTAATTATGTTATTAATAAATCTACAATGGCTGATGCAATTGAATCTTATATTAAAGATTTAGATTGTACTACTATTTATCCTGATGGTTCTCGTCCTAGACAAACTATTAATTATGGTTATCGTATTACTCTTTCTAGTATTGAATATATTCTTGATAAAGCTTATCTTATTCTAGAACATCATCCAGAAAAAGCTCAAAGTTATATTGATTATCGTAATACTATTATTAAAAGAATTATTGATATACATGAAAAAAATCTTGATTTCGAGAGAAGAAACCCAGTACGATATTATAGTAAAGAACCAAGGAAACGCACTAGAAGTGCTAGCAGAGTTAATCAATCAAAAGATGTCTTTACAGGTAAACCCATTGATGTTAGCACAGGTATTGCAAAGGCTATTAAGCCTAAAAAGGAAACGATTGCTCAGCGTAAAGCTAAACTTCTAGGTGGTAAAGCTGTTAGTTTTGCATTTAATGGTTTAAAAATAAGTGAACATAATGAATAAACTTTATCGTAGAAATAATAATGGTGTGCCTACTGTTTGGTGGGCTGAACTTGACAGTGGCACTAATAGTATCACTGTTTTTTATGGTCTTGTTCGAGGTAATATTCGTAAAGAAGTTTATGCTGTTACTCAAAAAGATGGTCAAAAAGAACTTGAAAGTAGATATAACGATAAGATTAAACAAGGATATACATATCTTAATGAACTTTGTGATATGCAATGTTTACCCCCCGTGGAGGATGGAGATAATGATACTCTATTTAATTTTCTAAATACTTATCTACCTAAAGACCTTAGTAATGGAAACAGTAATCTTTTACTTCCAATGCTTGCTAAAACGTATAATGGTAATGTTTGGAAAAAAGTCAGTTGTATGTATGGTCAGTATAAGATTAATGGTCTACGTTGTATTGTTACTGCTTATACTCAAAATGATATGTTTAAACCTGTTAGGCTTCGTTTCCAAAGTCGTGAAGGTCTTACTTGGCATACTCTTGGCTATCTTGAAGATTATTTGCTTGCTACTATTAATACAAATATTATCGACGATATGATTAACGGATTTGCAGCACTTGATGGTGAAGTTTATCTTCCCGGTTATACTGTTAATCAAATTAATCATTTTGTTAAAGATGCTAATTGTGTTCAAAATAAACTTCTTCAATTTTGGTGTTATGATATTATGATGGAAGGTGGACAAACTCATAGAAATATGTATCGTTATCATATTAAAAGTTCTACTTCTTTTAATAATATTGAAGAACATTATAATAATAAAGAACGATTGATTATTCTTCCTAATATATATATTGATAATGATGATAAAGCTATTAAAGCTAGAAATGAATTTATTAATCTAGGTTTTGAAGGTCTTATACTTCGTAATACCGAAACTGATTATCAATATGGTAGGCGTAGAGCGAATTATATGGAGAAGTTTAAAGGTGTTGCTGAAGGAGATTTTATAATTCTTGATATTTATAAAGAAAAGAAACGTGATTTGCCTATTCTTCTTTGTAAAAATGATATTAATGATGAAAAATTTGAAACTCGTTTAAGCACTAGTTATATCGTTCAACAGGAAGTTTTATTCGATTCTCAATCTTATATTGGTAGAACTGTTCATATAGAATATGGCGAACGAAGTGGCGTTGCTAGAGTTCCATTTCATATTAAAACTGTTGTTATAAATGGAGATACTAGATTATAATGTAATTAAGAATAATAGTTTTGATAGAACTAAATCTTATTTTAGTTGTTATTATAATTCTATTGTTTTATTTACTGATTATGATGCTAAAAGTTATAATTTTGCTGTTAGATATAATGATACAACTAAAAGTAATGAACTTTATGTGATTTTGTATAATGATAATAGAATTAATAATAGTGTTCCTATTATTCGAGATGCTAATACTGGATTTAAGTTATATATTCCTAATATAGTTATTAGACTTCTTGATACAAGACTACGTAATGCTTTTGTTGTGTCTAAAGATGATTTTAATATTAATGTTAAATTTGTAGAAGAACGTAATGGTTTTTGTATTATTTATCATATAGATATTGAATAAGGTGAAGCCTAGTACATAATATAGTGTGCTAGGCTTTTCTGTTTTACATTGATGTAAAATTGTATATGACACGCTCGTAGACATGATTCTTTTTGCCTGTATTCAATTTTATATATCAGAATGATTAATCTATCACGATAAGATTTGCGTGTCATGTTGAGCCTTAAAATGCGTCATTCTCACTATGATATTTAACATTAAATTCAGCATCATTATTACTAGTAAATTCCTATTATATTTTTATATTTGTCTTGATAAACAAAAATAAATTATTATGGGTATTAATAAAGTTACTATTGTTGGTATTAAAGGATTTAAAGGAAGCGGTAAAGATACAGTTGCTTCTATGATTAGTTATATCCTTCATGATGGTATTATGAAAGCTAATTATGATACTTGGCTTCTTTATCATAAAAATGATTTTATCGAAAATGATGAAATAATTATTCATTTTGCTGATAAACTTAAAGACGATATTGCTGCATTTTGTAATATTGACCGTAAACTTCTTGATAGACAAGATATTAAAGAAGAAAATTATTATAATTTTAAAACTGGTATTGTTTCTACTAATATTAAAGAAGCTACTTATGTTGTGGATAAATGGAATGATGCTATATTAAAATATAATGACTTATCTTCATATCTTGTTTTATATAATAATAATGTTAGTATTAAAATTAGAGTTCTTCTTCAATATTATGGTACTAACATTATTAGAAATCATTTTTGGAGAGAAGCTTTTATTCGTTATACTATTAATAAAGCATTTGATATAAGAAATAGTAAAGGACAATGTATCATAGCTGATGCTAGATTTGATAATGATGAATGTAAAGCTATTAAAGATTGTGGAGGAATGATAATTAGAGTAGATAGAAAATCTAATAATGATAATCATGACAGTCACGAAAGTGAACAAATAACAATTAATAAAGATGATTATGTTATTGATAATACTGGTACTCTTGTTGGTCTTTTCTATAAAGTTCTTAAATTTGTAACTGATTATATGGTATGAAATTACATCCTATTTTTGGTATAAATGCTCTTGCTAGAGTTTGTATATGTTGTGGTAAAGTTATTGGTTATACTCCACTTGGAAATTCTGTTGAAGAAGATGCTAGTAAGAGTAAACAAATAGCTGAGGCTATTGTATGTAAAGAATGTATAGATAAGCTTGATAGTGAAACTTGCTTTATAGCTTGTGACATGGATAAAGATAATTATATAACTGCTACTTATGATACTTTATGGATTAGAAATAAAGGTCTTAAAGAGTTTTTTAAAGAGCTTGATTCTATACAGCCTATTAATATTATACCTAAAGAACATTTTTATAGTATATTTGGAAATGTAGTTAAAGATTTTTATAATAATAAAGAAGATGAAAATAATTGAACCGAAAGTTGAACTTTGGAAACAAGAAGATGATTCTAAAGCTCATGTTGCTAGATGTGCAAGAGTTTGTTATGGTAGAGAAACAGGTAATGATGAAGCTACTATTAAACGACTTATTAATGATGAACATTGGAGTATGTTTCGTCATGGAACTTATTATATAATAGCTAATGATAGTGATAAAACTTTAGAAACTATTATTATTAATTATGCTAATACTATTGGTTTTAGTTATCATTATGAAAAACATGTTTATTATATAACTGTTAATGGTAATTGGGTTTTAGACCATAAAACACAATTTGGTTATCTATCTAAATATATTGTTCCTATTGAAGATTTTCGTAATACTGAAATAGGATTTCGTATGATGAGATATACTTTTTGTGTTGATACACAAATTAGTACTTCTCGTGAATTAAATCGTGTTAGTCCTAATAGTATTGCTGAAAAGTCAACTAGATATGTTTATGAAGATGGAAGTATTTGTAGACCTCATTGGATGACTGATGAAGAAGTAGATTATTTAAATAATGAACCTATTTTTGAAGAATGGTGCAATTCTCATAAAAAAGCATCTATTTATAGAGATAGTTGTAATAATTCTTTTAATAAATATAAACTTCTTGTAGATATTGGTATGCATCGTCAAGATGCTCGTGGTGTTCTTCCTCTTGATACTGCTACACGTTGTGTCTATACATATTCCGTGGATGAATGGTTTGAAATAATTAAGAAACGTGTGTATAATACCACAGGTAAATCGCATCCTAATGCTACTATTATATGTAAACTTATAGAACAAGAATTAAATGAACTTGGATATGAAATTAAAATTTAATTTTAATAAAAGAAATAGATATAAAAATATTTGTTCTATTGAAGGATGTAACAATAGTGCTTGTGGTAAATATTGTAATAAACATTATCATCAAATTAAAAGATATGGAAATATTAAAACTCGTACACGTTTTGATAAAAATGAAATTATTATAAATGATAATGTTGCTTTACATAGAATTATAACAAATACTATTAATGAATTAGATAAAATTCATAATCCTATTGACCATATAAATGGTAATTGTCTTGATAATAGAAAATCTAATCTTAGAGTTTGTACTATGTCTGATAATATGTATAATACATATAGACAAAGAAATAATTCTACTGGTGTTAGAAAACATATTCAAAAAGGTAAATATATTTCTTATCAAGCGTATATTTCTATTAATAGTAAACAAATAAATCTTGGTTATTTTGATACTAAAGAAAAAGCTATTGCTGCAAGAAAATTTGCAGAAAGAAAATATAATATAAATAACTTTTCATATTAAAGATAATCTAATGGAACTTGGATATGATTTCAGAGATTGATGAACTTAAACATTTTCATGTTGAAAATTATAGTGATACTAATTTTACTGATGATTTAAATGATGGTGAAGAATTTCTTTATACTACAATTAGGTGTAAAGATGATAAAGAAGTAACACTTTTATGTAAATATGTTAAAAATAAACATATTGAAGTTTGTCCTAATTGTATATTTAATAATTATCTTTGCTATGGTCTTTTATGTAATATTGTTGTTCTTAAAGTAATTAAAGATGAAGAAAAGTAAGCGTTATATTAAAAAGCAAAATAATAAACCTCTTATTAATAAGAAAGTTTTAGCTAAAGTTATTAGAGAAAGTAATATTTGTAAACATGCTATTAAAGAACTTAAACTTGCTGGATATGGTAATGGAGAAGGTGGTCCAAATGATTGGATGTATCAACAAGTAATTGAAACTGTTGCTGTATTTGCTTCTCATGGTAATAGTGGTAGTTCTGCTCCTTGGGAAATTAATCTTGTTCAAAGACTATGTGATTGGGATATTATTAGTCCTCTTAAATTTACTGATGATGAATGGTGTCAAATAAGTTCTGATGGTACTTGTCAAAACAGACGTAAAGGAGATGTATTCAAAGAGCCAGATGGTAGTATTCATTATAATGAAGCTTTTAATAAACGTCCTATTAGTATATATAATTTTGATACTAAAGAATGGACTGATAATAAAAATCCTATTTGTTGGCATGGTGGATTATTTGAATATAAAGATAATATTCTTACCGGTAGATATTTTAATCAATGTCATTTACTACTATATGAAATTAATAAAGGATGGATTCCTCGTCCTACAATAACTATTGATTGTGTTGAAATAGAAATAGCTCCTGATAATTGGATTATGGCTGTTGATGCTAATAATACTAATTTACTGTTACTTAATGCTTATTATAATATTCAATGGAAAGAATGTTCTTGTTTAAGAGGTATTCGTCTTGAAGATGTTACTGTTGAACTTGAAAAAGAAGCGTATGAGGAAATGAGACATAATATATAAATTATTAACTATTTAAATATTAAAGTTATGAGAAGAAGATTTTATGGTTTTAATAACCGTTTTAGAACTACTAAAAATACAGAAGCCTTTGTATTTGAAAATGGTGGATTTGTTGGTAATCTTGGTTTAGTAAAAAAACTATGGAAGAAATATACTGAAGCTATTTATAAATATAGAACTAATACAGGTAAAATGACTGCTAGTGATTATACTCATTTATTTGGTTATTTAAATCCTTATTATCGTTCTGCTTATAATGTATCTAAACGTAGAAAATAATGGCAAATATTTATAATATTACTGCTGAACTTGAGGATATATTTCTTGAGTTAGAAGAAAATGGAGGTGAATTAACTCCTGAACTTGAAGAACGTCTTGCTATTACACAAGAAAGTCTTAAATCTAAACTTGATAGTTATCGTAAAGCATATACTATGCTTAATCTTGAAGCTGAATCTTGTAAAAAAGAAGAACAACGATTAGCTGTTCTTCGCAAAACTAAAGAAAATAATGCTGAAAGACTTAAAGGTGTTATGCTTGATGCTGTTATTGCTTATGGAGATTTAGGTAAATCTGGTAATAAAGTTATTAATCTAGTTGATAGTAAACTTTATACTAAGAACAGTAAATGTGTTGAAATTGATGAAAATCTTAATCAGATATTTATTGATTTAGTTCTTGAACATTTACAATCTCTTTATGATAATGATATGATTGATAGTAATTTCTCATTTAGTAGAGATGTTCTTCTTGAACAAATTAATGATAAATTTACTAAAAGATATCCTGAACAATCTGCTAGACTTAGAGAAGAAACTGGAGGTTATTTTACGCTTGATGATTTAGATTGTATTAAAGTTAAATTTGAAATTGAAAAACCTGTTGGTGATTTAGCTAATAAAATTAATTTTGATTTACTTAATACTTTCTTTAATCATCAACATGAAATGACTAGAAGTAGCAGTGTTAATAAAACTACTATGAAGAATATTCTTAATGATGGTAGAGATATTAGTATAGCTAAATTTGTTGAAAATACTAGTCTTATTATTAAATAATTTGGTTATACTCCCCGTAGAGGACAGAATTAAGTTCATCCTCCACGGGGAGTCAACACTACTAATCTTGCTAATTATGGAACTAGAAGAAAAAGTAAAAGAATTAATAAAATGGTATATGGATACTTATGGTGTTAATAAAGACCAAGCTGTTATAGATATTGAAAGTGTTATGTTACGTATAAGTCATAAATAATATGTATAAAGTAAAAGGTAAACCTTGGGCTTATTCTGGTGCTATTGATGTATCAGATTGTGCTACTGCTAAAGAAGTTATGCTTAAAGCTGGACTTAATTTTAATGTAGCTAAATGTGAACTAGTTGGTAAAATGCCTATTAAACTTACTGGAACTGATGAAGAACTTGACCGAATTATTAAAGAACAAAAAGAAGGCGCTCATGTTTTTGGTACTGACATTTATCGTAAGTGTGATAACGCCTTTGCTACCTATCGTACTGATTACAATATTCCTTTAGGTGTTGTTAAAAGTAAATATACTATTGTACAAAACAATGATGCTTTTAATTTCTTTGATGACGCTATTGGTAAAAATTCTGCTATTTGGCAAACTGCTGGATTTTGGGGAAATGGTGAGAGAATATTTGTAAGTGCTAAACTTCCTAATAATATTCTTGTTAAAGGTGACCCTGTTGAAAATTATCTAGTATTTACTAATACTCATGATGGTAGTGGCGGAGTTAAGATTTTATTTACTCCTATTAGAGTTATTTGTCAAAATACTCTTAATGCTGCTATTCGTACTAGTAGTAATTATGTTAGTTTTCGACATACAACTAGTGTTCATAATAAGATTTCTGTTGCACAAGAAATACTTGGAATTAGTAAAATTAAATCTGAAGAATTTGGTCAATATTGTAATTTACTTGCTAATATTAAAGTTACTGATGAAGATGTAATTCAATTTATTGGAGAAAATCTTCTTACTAGTGATGAAATTCAACGTCTAAAAGATACAGGACATACTATTAAAGATATTGCTTATCGTAGTGGTTTAGCTTTAACTGATAGTAAAATAAGTAGTAGAAAAATGAATGTTATTTCTGATACTTATAGTTATTATTTTGATGGTCCAGGTCAAAGAGATATTCTTGGTACAGCTTGGGGTGCAGTTAATGCTATTAGTGGATATTATTCTAATATAGATAATATTGAAGGTACTAAGCGATTTGATAGTATTTGTTATGGTGATAAATCAAGAAAAATAGAAAATGCTTTTGCACTTGCAGAAGCTCTTTAATTTAATAATTTAATTGTATATGGAAGTAAAAGTATTTAAACTGAAAGAGATTAAACTTCTTAGTGGAGATGTTGTAAATGTAGAACAGTATTGTAATGTTCAACCTATTCTACCTACTTATGGTAAAGAAGGTGATGCTTGTATGGATGTTTATCCTATTCATTGTGAATATGATAAAGATAAAGATAGATTTATCTATCATACAGGTTTAGCATTTAATATTGGAGATGATGCTAATGGTGAACCTAATGAAATGTCTTTACGTCCTAGAAGTAATCTTACTAAATCTGACTTTTATATTAGTAATAGTCCTGGGACCTTGGATAGTGGTTATCGTGGAGAACTTCTTATTATTTTTAAGAATCGTACTTCTAGAGATTTAGTTCATGCTGTATCTACTCTTGTTGAAGTAGTTGATAAACTTAGAGAACATATGCATTTACCTGATAGTATGGTTGGCAATTCTAGACTTAAACTTAATAATGTTAGAACTACAATGACTAACATACTTGCTAAAGTTTCTACTCCACCATATAATTGTGATGGTAAAGATAGATGTTGTCAATTAATTATTAATAGTGCTGAAAGAATTAGTTGGAAAGAAGTTGAATCTATTGAAGAATTAGGAGAAAGTGAACGTGGAAACAAAGGATTTGGAGAAGGAACCGGTGGAGGAGCTAAAGCTTAAAATTGGTGCTCGTTATATTCATAATAAAACATCTAATGAATATATAATTATTAGTATTACTAAAATGAAACATCCAGATACAGGTGAATGGATTCCTGCTGTTATTTATAAACTTAATGGACTTGAACCTTTATGGTGTAGAAGTGTTGAAAGTTTTAAAAGTCATTTTAGTGATGCTAAAGTTGAAGGTAATGAAGTTTATCTATGAAAAAGTTAATCTTGTTTTATTTACCTGATTGTAATGTTAGTAAACTTTTTGAAGAAAGGCTTCATAAAGCTCTTGCTCTTCCTGAGTTTGCCGGTAGGTTTAATCTTATTAGGCATAATCTATATACTGATACTGGTAGACAAGAAGCGCGTAGTGTTGGTATTAGTGATGCTCCTACTGCTTATTGTGATGGTAATATTCTACGTGGTGTGCAAAGCGATTACACTATTAGAAAGTATCTTCGCAAGCTGCTAGGAAAGTCATAGATATGATTCTTTTGCCCTACATTGAATTTTAATTGTTATTGTGATTAATCTATCACGATATGAATATCATTCAATGTGGGGCTTTAAAATAGCTAATTTTATAAATTCTCATTATATTATACGAATACTATGGTTAAAATTGAATTTTATTATAAAAGTGCTGATAAAGATAAAACAGAAGCTATGAGAGAAGCTATTGATATAGCTTTATTTGGTACTAATGTTCAATGTAATTTTAAAAATCTTCCTGACCATCTTATTCTTGAGGATATGATACTTGAAAAGGCTGTTGCCGGTAAGAATATTACTGAATATCCTACTTGTATTATATATCGAGATGATACAGAATATAAACGATATAGTAATTCTGTTACTTGGGAAGAACTTCGTAATGATATTAATTATCTTACTGGAGATGAACCTACAAGACAAACAAATAATATATTTGTTGAAGCGTTTATTGATGAACATGATTGTATAACTCGAGCTAAATGTGCTGATGCTATTGCTTGGATGTGGAAATATCAAAATACTAAAGTAGAATATATTCAAACTAATATTGATAATCCTAACAAATTTGCTATTGTAATTAAAGATAGTTGGAGAACTTATGCTACTTATGTATATTCTGATAGTCTTACTACTGAAATGATTAAGAATACTCTTCTTAGAGTTCCTAATACTATTAAAGAAGCTGTTAAAAATAATGCTATTGTGTTATGATACGTATTGATTGTTTTACTAGAGATGGTTGTGACGCTTGTAAAATAGCAATTAAAAATATAACTGATGCTATTAATGAAGCTAATTGTGATATTACTCTTAATATTCGTAATACAAATCTAGATGATATTCTAAGAAAAGAAATTACTAAATTTCCTACTACTGTTATTACTAAAGTCGATAATGATTATAAAAGAAAAGAATTAGCTCGACTTGAAGGAAGTTTTCCTAGTGATTATATTAAAGATATTATTAATAAACTTGAAAAAGAATAAGCTATGACAGTTAAAGAACTTATAGAAATGCTTAAAACTTGCGATGAAGAATCAATAGTATATATTGATTATAATGGTGATATTAATTCTATTAATGAAGTATGTGATTATAGTAATAATTGTGGAGAAGTTATAATAGTTAGTGATTAATTAAATTTTAAAGCTATGAGTTTGGGAAGGTCTTGGATTTGTTCTTCAATGGGCTAAATATGGACTAAAAAAGTAAATAGTATTAATGCTAATGGTTTATATGTTATACTTAAAGCTGGCTCTAATAGAGCTGGCTTTATTAAATTTAATGATTAGCTTGGAACCGCTACGAGTGCTACGCACTCTTCGCTATACTCCCCGTAGAGGATGGAATGGTAGTTATGCTAGTAATATTAGTATAGTTATTAATGATAATGATTATATTGATTGAATGAATACTAGTCTATTCCATCCTCTACGGGGAGTTGAGCGTAGCGAAGCGGAGCGTTCTACTAATCCTTAAACTTATAGTCGTTGGCATGACTGAAACCTCGGTAGCTAAGCTAGTCTTACTACTGGGGTTTATTTTTATCTTATTATTAAACTTAAATATATTATAATTATGGTTGCATTTATTGTTCTTCTTGGAATTATATTTGGTGGTGTTAAACTATTAGCAGTTGCTAATAATATTAGTGATAGTGAAGCTATGGATAAGTATAGTGGAAAACTATTTGTTGTTGGTATTATAGTTTTTGTTATTCTTATGTGTGTTATTGGTAATAATGATGATGGTTTTAATTAAAATAAAAGTAAAAGGGCTTGTCTAGGTAGTGATACCATAGGCAAGCCCTTATTTTTTACTAGATTCAAGTCCAGCTTATTCAAATATATCTTTAGCTATATCTTTATAAGGTATAATACTAAGTATATTTTCATCAAGTTTATAATAACTATTATTATTAGGTAAATCAAGAACTCGATTAATACTACGAACAACAGGTATATTACGAATAGCCATAACTTCAAACTTATTCATACCTTTATATCTACCAGTAGTATATTCCTCAGTAAAATCTTCTTCAATAAGAAATCTAGCAGCCATAGCAATAGTACCAAGTAAGTCATTAATAGTTTGTCCAATAGCAACAGGACTAGACCATAATTTTTTACCTTCAGCATAAGCTCCAAATGGAGTAAATAATGCAGCTTCAGAAGCAAGACGGTCAGCATGATAAAGCATAAGATTATATATAATACTTTCATCATCATCTCCTCCCATACCAGTTATAGCAATTGCTCCAATAATAGCAGCACCTACATAAAGTAAATCACCTAAATTACGTCTAATATTTGCTTTTTCATGTTCAGGAAGAAGTTCATAATTAAGTTTGAAATTAACAGCAAATGAAAGTAAATTCTTACCATAAGTTTGGAATGCTTTAAGAACATCACTTACATTATTAATTTCTCCTACGTTACTTTCTTTAAATGGAATAGTTAAATAATCATATAAACTAGTATAACTACCTTTTTCAATAGTACCAAGAGTTTCATTATAATAACCATTCCAACGACAACGTTTCTTAAAACCTGGATAAAGATGTTTATGATATTGCATAACCATACCACCCCACCAATATTGTTCAATATTAGCAGAACCAAGTTTATCATAAACACCATGAACTTTTTTATTTACTTCACGAACTTTATCAATAAATTTAGCATATTCTTTAAGAGTAAGTTTACTATCAGGTTTTATTTGAGCAATTCCATCTTTAAGTTCAAATTGATTATAAATATCTGGAAGTTCAGCAAACTTTTTATCAATATTTTTAATAAGTTCTTTACGCTTAGCTATATATTCTCTTTGTTGTTCTTCATTAAGATAAGTCTTAACAAAATCGAATATAGGATTAGCTTTAAATAGATTATATTTAGCTCGTTTTTTATTATCAGCTTTAGCATCATCAATGAACTTATTGAATTGTTCAAGTAGAGCTTGGTTCTCCCCTCCACGGGGAGTATTTATTACAGACATAAGAGCATCTTGTTCAGCTTTACGATGATACATTTCTTTACTCATTATATCATAACCGCCTCTACCATTATCAACAAGTCTATGAGATTTAAGCATAGCAAATAACATAGTATTTTGCATATAATGTTCACCAACAGATTGAGGACTAAATAGTAATCCACGAACTCTACGAATATTTTCTCTAAGACCTTCAGCAGTACTAACTTCAGTTACTCTATCAAAATCAACCACATGACTAAGTTTAATAATAGCATCTTGAAGTGTACTACTATTTTCACTATACATATTAGCCATATAACTAACAGTTCCTTTAATCCATTCAGATTTACCAGCTTCCCAATCTTTAAGATTAATATATTCACCAGCAGCTCGTTCCATAAATATATTACTAGAACCAGTAAGAACGTTAGCAATACCACCAGTAATGTTCATCATCATATATTTACTACCAGCAATGTTTTGAGCAAGAGAACCTAGTTTAACTAGATTAGGAGTTTTATTATCCTTATATTGTTCAAATACAAGACGACGTATAAAACTTCTAAGATGTGCACTAGTTCTAGTTTGTTTTTCTTGCTTATATTCAATTTCACCACCAGCACTGGCTTCTCTATTTTCAGTTATATTACCTTTATAATTTATATCATAAGCGGTATTACTAGTAATAATTTGGTCAGCAGTATAAAGAAGATTTTTAACTGTTTTAATAGCATTATATCTATTACTTTCAATTAAGAAACTATTAAATACTTCTTCCCAATTACGATTAAGAATATCATTATGAATTTTATTATTCTTTTCAATAATCTCATCTCTAGCTTTAATAGCAGCAGCTTTACGTTTACTAAATTCTTCATCACTTTCATTAGGTTCTTTAAATCTAGGTATAGTAGGAAGTTGTTGAGTATCTTTATTAACTAACTGAACTAATCTAGGATTAGGAATATCATAATCTTTATCAAAAGTTAAATCTTCATTATTTCTCCAACTAGTATTATTAGGAACATTGGCTGTCCAACCAAGAAAACTAAGAGCTTGCTCAAAGTAATCTTTAACAGTCATATCTTTAGATTTAGGCAAAGCTGGAAGATAACCCATATCAACATATCGCTTATTACTATTAGTAAAACAATACTTTTTCATAAGTTCATTTACTTTATTCATAAGTTCAAGTTGATACTCATTAAGATTAGTATAATTAGGATTATCATATCCTGTTCCTACTTTATACTTATTAACAAAACTACTATATTCTGGATTAACAAGTTCTTCTTTAGGAGTAATATGCATTTGATTAATACGTGGTTCATAATTACCAACAACAGCTGAACCATCATCTTTAATCATTTGCATAGTAGTCCAAATACGAATAGGTTTAATAGTACGAGTATATGGGTCAAAATAATGATTATCTCTATACCATTGTTTATATTCAACACTATCAATACCATATTTGTCAAGAACTTCTCTTTCTTTTATATAGTAATATTGAGTAGTAGTTTCTCTAGTTCTCTTTTGAAGAATATTAATTGCAGCAGTTCTATCAATATCAGTCCATTTATCTAAATCTTTAGGTTTAATAATACCATAAATAGTTCGATTAGGTCTTTCTGCAATAGTTCCATTTTCTTCAACTTGTTCACTAAATACTTCTAGCCATTTATCATAATACTTTTTACCTTTAGCAAAAGCTCTATTTTTATCAAGTTCATATTGTTTCCAATTATAAGTAACATCACATTCATTTTCAATAAATTCAGCAACACGTTTTGCTTTAGCTTTATCAGTACTCTTTTCTCCTCTAGTAATTTCATTAAATACTTCAAAACCAGTCTTGAGTTGTTCTAAATCTTCTTGACTAATATCAGCAGTATTAAGAGTTCTAGTAGCATTATCAAAATATTTTTCAAGTATTTTATTAATAGCTTCTCCTACATTAATTTCTTCTTCACTCTTAGATTTATTACCTGTAAGATAATTATAGAAATCAGCATGATAAATTCTTAATTCATCTTCAGCAGAACGAATAATACCAACATAAGGCATACCATTACCTTTAGTATATTTATATTTTCTAACTGTTTCAGCTTTTATGAGAGCTGCACGTTCTTCAGGTATCTTACGTCCATCAACTACGTTAAATTCATCTTTAGCTTGAAATTCTCTAATAGCAAGATTAAGAACACTATTACCTTTATTAGCGTCTTTAAGTTCTTCAAATGCCCAATTTAAATCTTCTATATCTTTAATATCAAGAATATATCTAGTATTCTTACGAATCCATTCTTTAGCTTCACGATATTCAGGAACTTTCATAAGTTCTTCCATACTAATAAGAAGATTACCATTAGCATCACGTTGACTTTCATATTTACTAATAACAGAAAGCTGTTCTTTAAGTTTAGAATCAAATCCTTCTTTAGCTTGCTTATCATAGAACATTTCTTTAATTTTACGAATATTAGTTTGATAAGCACGAAGTCTTTCAGCTACATTTAAATCATGACCAATTTTTTTATTACCATCTTCATCGTAAAGACTAGTAAGACTATCCATTTGAGCGTATATACGTCCAAGTTCTTCATCTTGACTTTGCGTAGTAACATTATCAGTCGCTTGACTTAAAATATCTCGTATTCTACTATTAAGTCTTTTATATTCAGCAAATTCTTTAGGAATACCATCATCTCCTTTTTTAAGTCCTAATAAACTTCTTTCAAGATTTATAATATAAGTAGAATATTCAATAATAACATCATTACCATCTTCATCTTGAACTGTGATAGGCTTAAGTTGATGAATAGTAGTCATATCAATAAATTTAGCTTTATTAGATAAAGCAATAAGATGTTCAACACTATTTATACCAAATTTTTGTTCAGCTTCAATAGCAGCATCTCTATATTTCTTTATCTTTTCTTCCCAAATAGGATTATTAGGTTGAATTAATCTACCATCATCATCAATTATACTATCAAGACTAACAGATTTACCATCTTTAGCAGCTCTAGATTTAAGTTCTTTAAGATAATTTCTAAAGTCATTAGATTCTTTAATACCATTAAGACGACCTTCTTCAACAGTACCCATTACATCTTTAAGTATATTCTGCAATACAAAGTTACGATTAGCACGAATATCTTGTATCCAATAATCCATAAATCCAGTATCACCATAAGCATCAAATTCTTTCATAAGACCACTTATATAATTAGGATTAGTAGTGCGTAATTGAATCCATCTTTCAAACCAATCTTTTCTAGCAGAATGTACAGCAGTATTAGAATCAACTTGATTAACTAATTTTTGAATCTTTCTAATATTCTCTTTAGTTTTATCATCAAGATTTGTACTATCAATATCAATTTCGCTAATAAGTTTGTATTTATTCTTAAATGTATTAGCACTAAGAATAACATCTAAGAAACGATTTTGAAGTTGTTCATCTTTAAGAACTTTACCAATAACATCTTTATCGTTAATAGGTTTATCAATACCATCAATTTTAATAAAACGATTGATATCGTTAAGAATATTATTAGCTTCAACATCTATATAATTAGCAATGACTGATAATGAAAATTCAGAATTATTAGAAAGACTACTACTATCAAGATAGTTAATTTCAGCATTATTTAGAGCATTAAGAACATTCTGGGCAGCAGGTTGCCCATGACGAACAGCTCTTGAAATAATTAAACTTGCATTTTTAGCAAATCTACCAATAGGAGTTTGGTCATCAACACTACTATATCTATCAGTATTACTAGTAACTCTATCTATTTCATTTTCATTAATTTCAATAAATAGTCCAAGTTTATTATCTTCAATATTAGGATATTTAGCTTTATATTGCTGTAAATCATCACTTAAATTAATAGCAGTAGTTCCATTAATATTAAGATAAAATTTATCATTAATAGTATATATAGTATTATTCTCAAAAGGAGTATTCATAAAAGGCTGGAAATACTCATCAGATATATATTTACTATATAGTTCAGGAACTTCTTTATAACCTTTATTTACAGCTTCATTAATATTATCTTTAATACCATCAATAAATTTATCTCTTTTTTCTTGTTGAGTAAGACCTTCATAAAGAAGAACAGCTAATGGTTTATGAATATTATTATTAGCTATAATACTAGGCTCAATACTATTATAAGTTTCAAATGATTCAAGTCTATCAATAGGATAATAAGCTAAAGTTCCATCATAAGTTCCTTTAATATATAAATTTCTATTAATTCTAATAACATTAACAGCATCTCCATTTCTTATTATTCCTACATTATCAAGATTTTCTTGACCATTAAAAACAATAATACCACTACCTTTTAGACTATAATTAATTTTATTATTAGTAAGTCTTTTAAATGTATAACTAGGACAATTAAAACTATTATAATTTTTACGAATAAAACCAATTATATCTTCAACATTATCTTTATCAACAAGACCATAACTATTAATACCTTTCATAGCTATATCACCAATAGCTATTCCGCCATCGCTCAACCCTCTAAGGGGAGTATTACTTATAAGTCTACTAATATTTCTAGTTCTAAATTTATGGCCTTCAACAATAAAAGCATATTTAACTAAATCAAGAGCTGTAAGTTTAATAAGAGGATTGGGATGATTCCAAGCTCTATCAAACAATCTATGGGCTTCATCATTAGTAATATCACCTTGTATGTAATTAATATATTGAATATTTACATTACGACGATTATTTCTTTCATCATTAGCAACTATTTCAATATGTTCAAATACACTACCATCTTGACTAAAATTACGTTTAATCCAATCAACTTTCTGAGCAGGAGTAAGTCTAGCAAATACATCAATTTCAGTTTGTGTAGGCTCAAATATATTTTTAACTATAACATTATCTGTTTTAATATTAACTAATGTACCACTAACTCTACCAACTTCTAAAGCTCTAGATTGTCCAGTACCATATTCTTTAATATATTTAGGATGAACAAAATCACCATTAACAACAGTAACAGGTAAATTAAGATAAGAACTACCATTATTACCTACTTCTAGTTTATTAATAAGATAATCTTTATAGTCATTATATAACTTTTCAGTCATTATTCCACCTTTAGTCCATTCTGCTATTCTATATACATAATCAATAAATACAGGATTAGCAGTTTCAAATACTTGTTGAGTAGCTTTAACACTAAGAGCAGTACTCATTTGTAAAAATGCAGCTAAACTAGGATAACTACTTTTAGATATATCTGATTTAATAAACGCATCTATACCACCACTAATATCAGGAAATACACTCTCTAATAGCAAGGTTTGACCCCCCGTAGAGGATGGAGCATAAATATTACTATTTTCAATAACAGTTCTAGCATCTCTAAATACTTTATCACTAGCATAAAAACTTTGTTTAGCACCATATTTATCAGCACTAAGAATATTAAGATTATTACTTATATCCTGTCCGATTGAGTTTAACCGATTGAATTGTGCTAGAACATAAAGGTCAAATAAAGCCTGCTGAACGCCATTCATTTCCCCTCTAAGACGAGATTTATATGCGTCTGATGAAAATATAAGGTCAGGTGATGAAAATGCGTCAGAAACGCTTAAATTGAATAATTTCTTGAAAGTTTCACCATAACTTTTATCGATAGTTTCAATTAGCTTTTTACGTCCAGCAAAATTAACTTTTTCACCAAAACCAAGATTATGAGCAACTTCTCTAATAGCTTCAGTAAGCGGATTTTTAGTACCTTCCGCAAGAACACTATTGGTTTCTTTCCATTTACGAACTAGTATATCAATAGCAGGTTGCCACATAAATCCAATAGCAGTATCATAATTACTTCCAAAGTCAACAATAGTTTTGAAAGCATTAAACGTATAAGTATTTTCATTATGTATAGCCCCCTCTTTCATAACATCGAGAATATGAGCAGTAGTCTGAGAACTATAAGGATTAATCAAATAACCATCAACATTCTTATCATCTCCAGACCAACCAAAATTCTTATGAGTAATACGAATATGTTTATTACCAATAGTTTCAACATTTTCTTTACCATATCTATTAACAGCTTCTTGCTCACTAATCACATCAGTAGTATACATAACTTTAATACCTTCGCTATGATTAGCTTTAGTAACATTACCAATACTCATAAAAGTATCTCGATTAACGCTGATACCTTTAAGTTTAATACCAGAAGTAGCAGCATCAAACCAATCAAGTTGAGTAAAGAAATCACTAGGAGCAACAGTTGTTTTATTAGCACCAACTATTTCTGCATAAGTTTCATTAGCTTCTTTGACATTTTCAAAGTTAGAAGTAGTAGTATTTTCTTCAAATGCAGCAGGATTATTAAGTATATCAATAAATGATTGAATAATAGCATTAGTTCTAGCAGCTTGACTACTTGTATCCTCCACGGGGAGTTTTAAGTATGATTCGTAAGACTTAAGCCCACCATCATTAGCAATTTTTTCAACAACTTTAAGATTGCCATTATAACCTTCAAGAGTAGCATTAATAGCATCTTCGCTATTTTTTAAAGAAGCCCTAATATTACCTTGTTTATTATAAGTCTTACCAAGAATCTTACGACTAGCTTTATCTACATTATCTTTAACATAATTAATATATCCTACTTTATCTTTAGTATATCTAGCATGAGTAATTTCAGTTGGAACACCTTTAACAAGATTAAATGTTTTAGACATACCATAAACACTATCAACGTCAAAGTCAGAACCAGTTTGAGTAACCCATTCATCAGGAACAACAACAGTACTACCATAAGCATCTGGAAGAAACTCCTTAACATACATAATACATATAGATTGCTTACCTTCAGTAGGAATACGATAACCAATCATAGTACGTAAGCTATCAGGAACTTGTTCAATATTTAATCCTTTAAGTTTACTACTCCATCTAGGAAGTTTAATTTCAGTATAATAAACAGGAGTGCTATCAACTTCTCCAATCTTTTTATATTGAAGTTTACTATCTGTTTGAGTTTGTTTATCAACTTTAAAACCAAAATCAGATAACTGAGCAGCATGCCAACCACTAATAAGTTGCCTAGTAATATTAGTATTAAAATAACTATTAGCAATACTTTCAAGTTTACTATTAATATTAGATAAGAATAAAGGAAGATTATTAAATCCAGCACTATCTAAATCAAAAAATTCAAGAAGAGCTTTCTCAACTCCTTGTTGTTGAGCATTTTCTTTAAATCTATCAAAGAATACAAAACGATTAAGATTTTTAATAGTACCATTAGAATTTAAATCAATATGTCCATTGTCATCTAATCCAATACCAAGTTCAGCACAAGTTTTTTCAAAACTATTTCTAATATTAGCTACATAATTATTAAATACTTTATCTTTAAGTTCATTAAGTTCAGTTCGATTAGGAAGATTATCAAGCATTTTCTTCATAATCTGAATAGCAGCTTTATTACTAGCATCAACCATATGTTGAGGAACTTCTTGCTGACGATAAAGATAATTATAACTAAATAGTTCAGAATTATCAAATACATTATTATCAAATTCTTTAAGAGCTTCATCAGTTAAAACACCATCATTATTCCAAAGTGTCATTCGATTATGTTGTGCAACTTTAACAGTTTCAACAGTATTAATTTGATGAATATCTCTATTAGTCATTATATTATAAACTTTTTCAAGTTCTGTTCCTTTAATAAGTTTAGGAATAAGAACAAACTCAGCATTCTTTACTTGTCTAGGAACTTCAATACCAACAGTAGTATCATAATATAAATCATAATAGAAATTCTTTTGAATTTGAACTTTATTAGCAAATTTAGTCCAATCAATTTTATCTATTGGAGTATCATCTGTAAGACTTTGAATAAGTCCAGCATATTTATCTAATTCACCAGCAGCAGTAATACGACGAATCCATTCCTCAAGAGTAATATATGATTGAGCATCATTAGCATTAACTCCACCTTTAAATGGTTCTAGTATTCGTTCTCTATCTTTTTTATCAAGTCCAGCTTTTTTAAGTTGATTATCAAGTCTATCAATAACAACTTTATCAGAAGCTTTAAAAGTATTATAAATAGTAACACCTCTAAATTTATCTTGAAGAACTACTTTTTTACGTTTAATAACTCCATTAACAGTATAAGGAACAGTAACAGCATTACCTTTAATAGTTATATCATATAAATCAGTAGCTATATCTAAATCATTTTTAGTAAAATCAGTATTACCAAAAGGATTACCACTAGCTTGTACTTCTTTAATACGTTTTAGAATAGCTTGACCATTCTTATAAAAACTTTGGTCACCACCATACATATCGTACATACTATCTCTAACAAGATAATCATTAACTAGAAATTCAGCTAAAGATTCATTATTAATCCTATCATCAATAAATGTACCATATTTATTTTTAAGTTCTTTATAACCATTAGTTATATATTCATTTAACCAATCAGCAACAGCATCTTCAAGAGCAACACGTTGTTCTCCATTAAGAACTACTTGATTATTAACATAGCTAAGTCCACGTGTAGACCCCCCGTAGAGGATGTCAATAGTCTTACCATACCCAATTAGTTCATTAAATGCTCCATTACTATTAGGAGTAATTTTACTAACTAAACGTTTAAAACTAAATACTCTACCAGCTAAAACTTTGTGTCCATCTTTAGTAATAAATACATTACCTTTTCCATCTTTATGATATTGATTATAAAAATGTTCAGGTTTATTATTATAAGTATCACTAAATTCAAAATTTCCATTAATTAAAATAGGATTACCATTAGCATTAGTTTTAAACATTACATTAACAGCTTGAGCCATATTAGTAAGTTCTTGAATAGCTATATTATAATACTGTTTAAATAACGGATGTTCTCTATTTATAATTTTAGTTCCATCTTCTAGTTGACTACGTAATCCAGCAAGACTATATCTAGGAGCAGTAATAGTAAAGTTTTTAGGAGCATCACTAGGTATAGGAAGTAAATAATTAGCAGTAGGAGTTTCAGAATTATTAATATCAGTCATAAATAATCCCATAGCAGTAATTAAATAATCACCGTCACTCATACTACGATATAAGTCATTATTGTTATTATCTAATTCACTAATACCATTAAGAAGAGAAGTCTTAAACATACTACGAGCATATTCAGTAAGTTTAGGAGTTCCATTTCCAATTCTTCTAAACAATCCATAATTAATTATATTACCATTACTATCTCTATGTTCAAGAAGTAAATTACTATAATCATATTGATGACTAGCAAACTTTTGTTTAGCATAAGCTTCCACCATAGCATTTTGTTCTTCAACAGTAGATTTATCATCATTAATAATTTTAGCAATATTAGTAATAAAACTTCTATTAATAACATCAGAACTTAAATTACCTTCAGGATTACGAGAATTAAGTTCAACAGGAATATAAATAATATCTTTAAAAACATCAGCCATTTGATATATAATAGAAGTATCACCTCTATTAATAAAACTATCAGGCATTTTAGTTCCTTTATCCTTTTTAAGTGCTTCTACATATTTATTATAGTTTTCAACTGTACGATTAATAACATTAACAAAATTGATAAGATTATTAGCCATAGCTACACGACCAATCTTAGCAATAGCTAAATTAAAACTAGCTTGATTAATATCTGGAAATATTTCTTTAAAAGCATCATATAAATAAAGATTAGCATGAGGAGTATTTTTATATCTATCATATATACGAAACTTTTCACGAGCAGCAGGAACACGATTAGTAATAATATTATTCTTAACATTATTATAAAAAGTATTCTGTAAAATAGTACGAGAATCAGTATTAGGATTAGTTACACGAGCACGAACATAACTATTACCATTAGAATCAGTTTGAATATAAGTTTCAATTTTAGATATAATAGGTTTATTAAACACCATCATATACTTATTAGCAAATACTTTATTTTTGCTAAGTAAATCATGTAATTGAATTAAACATTCACAATTTGGAATAGTTTCAGATATACGTTTAAGACTAGCTATAAAATTATCTACATTACTAGTATCAGCACTAGCATATAATATTTTAGATAAGTAATTAGCATCAGAAAAAGTAACAACTCCTAATTCATTATTAGTATCAAAAGGATAACTTCCATTATCAAGTTGAGAAGCAGCAGTAAGTTTAGGTAAACTTGCAAGATGATATTTAATAATTTCTTCTACGTGTTTATTAAAATCTTTAACTTCACCAATACTTAAATTCCAAAGTTGAGTCATTAAATCAATACCATCATCTATACTATTTTCATCACCTTCAGTAGAAGTTTCATCAAGATAACCGCCTAATTCTTCATAATCAGTAGTTTGATATAATTCATCTCGTTTAATAAGTTTAGCTACATTTTTATTATTAAAAAGAGCTTCATTAAATTCAGTATTAGTTAAAGAACGTAGTAATGCACCATAATTAAAATCTTGAGCATTACCATATTTACGAAGAAATGCACCCAGACCATTAATTTTAGTAGCAGGATTTGGATTATTAATAAAACTATTAAGTTCATTATTTCTAGTTTCATCACTTCCGGCTAATTTCTTAGCACGTTTAAGTCCAGCATTAATAACAGTTTCATTAGTACGTTTTTTAATTTCATTAAAATTTAATGGAGCACCATTATATAAAAAATTAAAACTAAGTTTATTCATAATATCAGCCATATAAGTAATAGCTGTATCTCTAGCTTTAATTGTACTAAACAAACCACGTTCTTCTTTTTCAGCAATAGAAGCTACATCATCCATATTACGAAGTTTAATAGCTCTAGCTTCAAGAAGAGCATTATAAGCTTGTTTTCCAGAAGTTTTAACATTAATACCTTTATCAGCTACAATCTTTTTAAAAATTGGGTCTTCAACCATAGCTATAAGACTATAATAATCTGCATTATTAGAACCATGTTCTTTAATAATAACATTATTAAGATTATTATATCCTACAAGTTTAATATTTCCACAACTCATAAGTTTATATTTAAGTTTAAATTCATTAATAGTAATACCTCTATGACTAATGTAAAGTAAAATTTAATTACATCGTCATAGAGGCTGTTTTCTTTCGTTTTAAGCGACTTTTATATTTGCTCGATTAATTCTACATACAGCTAAAACTGATGCGTCCTGTGTCAAGCAAAGTGGCAAATTCGGACTGTTGGTCTATTGGTAAACGGCTAGTTAATTCAGCCATATTCACCACTGTATTATCATCAACACTACTAAACATATCAAGTCCATCATTAAGATTATCATTATTATAATTATAATCTTGACTATTATCTTCATTAGGATTTTCAATTTGCTCTGTACTAATAGTTTCTTCTTCAAACTGAA